>Ga0268265_10000021_pt1 | contig 272292 bp, 295 predicted proteins | sample KBSSwiS52_FD_190355 | JGI IMG/M metagenome (GOLD analysis project Ga0268265, IMG submission 190355) | Switchgrass rhizosphere microbial communities from Kellogg Biological Station, Michigan, USA - KBS Switchgrass S5-2 (SPAdes) (version 2) | ecosystem: Host-associated > Plants > Roots >... | reverse complement strand
CCGTCACACGCCGTTCGCGAGCGGCTACCGCCCGCAATTCTTCTTCGGCGTCACCGACGTGACGGGGGTGATCCTCGTCGACGACGGTGCGGTGGTGTCGCCCGGCGACCAGGCGGAAATCGGCTTCGCGCTGAACAAGCCGGTCGGCATCGAACCGGGCGTGCGCTTCGCGATCCGTGAGGGCGGCAAGACCGTCGGCGCGGGGTTGGTGACTGCGGTGACCGGTTAGGGCGAAGGCTGTGGTGAAGGTTCCGGGCCTTGGGAGAGAGATCCCGGGTTGTGGGTGTTTGCTTGTCTGGGTTTAATCGAGTAAAACGCTTGGTAAGGCTCCAGCTGTCGCTGAAAGCACACTCGTAACGCTCCAATCTCTCGTGGTATAAAGAGTCGAAAAATCCATCACAATTGTTAATATGCCAGAAATTTTCGATGTAGAAATGGGCTGTACGCCTAACTTGCCTGACTTCTCTGTCTTTAGTAGGTTGAGTAAATCTTGTGGCGAACTCTTAACCTGCCCTGGTAGGATTTTGGCTTCGCCCTGTCTGATTTTATCTAAGGTTGCGATTCTAGCAGTTACAAATCGCATAATGAGTGCACGTACGCGAGGATTGAGGCCAGCCGCTTGAGCTAACTTTTGTTCCATTTGCAAAAAGTGTTGGATATCCATCGGCTCAGCATTTGCGCGATACCATACATTTGGATTTCCGCGTTGATTTGTCCATAGACCCAAACGACCAAGGAAATTTTCCCATTGGATTGCGGCAACTGCGCGCGATTTTCCCAGCCGACGCCGCCAAAAAAGATAGATGTCTCGCAGCGTTTTGTCGTACAAAGACTCGGAACTAAATAACTTCTCAATGAAATAAGCACCTTCTTGGAATTTTTTCGAATCAACAAACTGCTCTAGTAGACTTAATAGATTCTCATTTTCTGAATCAGACAAGGGCACATTTGCCGAATGCCAGTTGCGATTATTGGATCCGTCAATATCAACCAGAAGTTCCGATAAAAGCCTCAGGAGTTCTTTGTCGTCTTTTGTAAGGAATATTTGGGGATCGTAGATTGCCATTCTTCACACACAGTTCCTTGATATTTCGCATTCAAGTCGAGCCTACTCCGCCGCAATCCCAGCCCTCGAGAACATATCCCCGTCATCCGGATCCTCGTTCGCCGGCACGGCCGCCTTCGCGCCCTTGCGCTTGTCGAAGCTCTCCCACACCTCGTTCCAATTGCCCCGCGTCGCGGCCTTCGAATATTCGGTCGCGCGGGTCTCGAAGAAATTGGCGTGCTCGACGCCGTTGAGCATCGGCGCCAGCCAGGGCAGCGGGTGGTCCTCGATCATGAACATCGGCTTCAGACCCAACTGGCCCAGCCGCCAGTCAGCGATGTAGCGGATATATTTCTTGATCTCCTTAGGCGTCATGCCGGGCACCGGACCCTGTTCGAACGCGAGGTCGATGAACGCATCCTCGAGGCCGACGGTGGTGTGGCAGACGTCGCGAATGTCCTTCTTCACCGCCGCGGTCAGGCAGTTGCGCTCGGCGCAGAAGGCGTGGAACAGGCGGGTGATGCCTTCGCAGTGCAGGCTCTCGTCGCGGATCGACCAGGTGACGATCTGGCCCATGCCCTTCATCTTGTTGAAGCGCGGGAAGTTCATCAGCATCGCGAAGCTGGCGAACAGCTGCAGCCCCTCGGTGAAGCCGCCGAACATCGCCAGGGTGCGGGCGATGTCCTCGTCGGTGTCGACGCCGAAGGTCGCGAGATAGTCGTGCTTGTCCTTCATCTCCTTGTACTGGAGGAACATGCCATATTCGCTCTCGGGCATGCCGATCGTGTCGAGCAGATGGCTGTAGGCGGCGATGTGCACCGTTTCCATGTTGCTGAACGCGGTCAGCATCATCTTGATCTCGACCGGCTTGAACACCCGGCCATATTTATCGTGGTAGCAATCCTGCACCTCGATGTCGGCCTGGGTGAAGAAGCGGAAGATCTGCGTCAGCAGGTTGCGCTCATGATCGGTCAGCTTCTGCGCCCAGTCGCGGCAATCCTCGCCCAGCGGCACTTCCTCGGGCATCCAGTGGATCTGCTGCTGGCGTTTCCAGAAGTCATAGGCCCACGGATATTCGAAGGGCTTGTACTGGCTGCGGGCGGTGAGAAGAGACATGACGCTATTTCCTGACTTCGAATTTCTGGCTCCCCGTAAGGGGAGAGGGCGGGGTGAGGCTTGCATCGCGCGTTGCGCCGCACTGCCCCTCTCCCAACCCTCTCCCCGGAGGGGAGAGGGCTTTCAACGATTCACTGGCAGGCCAGGCACTCGTCATAATCCTTCGCCTCGACCTCGATCTGCTTGAGGTCGATCGTGTTGTCGGCCTCGACGCCGCCGGCGAAGCCGGCGCGCTGCACCGATTTCGAGCGGAGATAATAGAGCGACTTGATGCCCAGCTCCCATGCGCGGAAGTGCAGCATCAGCAGGTCCCATTTCTCGACGTCGGCCGGGATGAACAGGTTCAGCGACTGCGCCTGGTCGATATAGGGCGTGCGATCGGCGGCGAGTTCGAGCAGCCAGCGCTGGTCGATCTCGAAGCTGGTCTTGTAGGTGTCCTTTTCCTCCTGGCTCAGGAAGTCGAGATGTTGCACCGAGCCGCCCTGTTCGAGGATCGAGTTCCAGATCGCATCGCTGTTCTTCGATTTGGTGCTGAGCAGTTTCTCGAGATAGGGATTGCGGATCGAGAAGCTGCCCGACAGCGTCTTGTGCGTGTAGATGTTGGCCGGGATCGGCTCGATGCAGGCGCTGGTGCCGCCGCAGATGATGCTGATCGACGCGGTCGGCGCGATCGCCATCTTGCAGCTGAACCGCTCCATCACGCCCATGTCGGCAGCGTCGGGGCAGGGGCCGCGCTCGCTCGCCAGCGCCATCGACGCCTCGTTGGCCTGCGCCGAGATGTGGCGGAACATCTTGAGGTTCCACGACTTCGCCATCGCACCCTCGAACGGCAGGCCGCGCGCCTGGAGGAAGGAGTGGAAGCCCATCACGCCCAGGCCCACCGAACGCTCGCGCCCGGCGCTGTATTTGGCGCGCGCCATTTCGGGCGGCGCGCGGTCGATATAGTCGCTCAGCACATTGTCGAGGAAGCGCATCACGTCCTCGATGAAGCGCTTGTCGCCGTTCCACTGGTCCCAGGTCTCGAGGTTCAGCGACGACAGGCAGCAGACCGCGGTGCGGTCATTGCCGAGATGGTCGCGGCCGGTGGGCAAGGTGATCTCGGAGCAGAGGTTCGAGGTCGAGACCTTGAGGCCGAGGTCGCGGTGATGCTTGGGCATCGCCGAATTCACGTGATCGGAGAAGACGATATAGGGCTCGCCGGTGGCGAGGCGGGTCTCGACCAGCTTCTGGAACAGGGCGCGCGCATCGACGGTGGCGCGGACCGACTTGTCCTTGGGGCTGAGCAGCTGCCATTCGGCGCCGTCGCGCACCGCCTCCATGAAGGCGTCGGTCAGCAGCACGCCATGGTGCAGGTTCAGCGCCTTGCGGTTGAAGTCGCCGCTGGGCTTGCGGATCTCGAGGAACTCCTCGATCTCGGGATGGCTGACGTCGAGATAGCAGGCGGCCGACCCGCGGCGCAGCGAACCCTGGCTGATCGCCAGGGTCAGCGAATCCATCACCCGCACGAACGGGATGATGCCGCTGGTCTTGCCGTTGAGGCCCACCGGCTCGCCGATGCCGCGCACGCTGCCCCAATAGGTGCCGATGCCGCCGCCGCGCGCAGCGAGCCAGACATTCTCGTTCCAGGTGTCGACGATGCCGTTGAGGCTGTCGTCGACCGAGTTGAGGTAGCAGCTGATCGGCAGCCCGCGCCCGGTGCCGCCGTTCGACAGCACCGGCGTCGCCGGCATGAACCACAGTTTCGAGATATAGTCGTAGAGGCGCTGCGCATGCGCCGCATCGTCGGCATAGGCCGAGGCGACGCGCACGAACAGGTCCTGATAGCTTTCGCCGGGCAGCAAATAGCGGTCGGTCAGCGTGTCCTTGCCGAAATCGGTGAGCAGTGCATCGCGGCTGTGATCGACCTCGACCGGGAAGGGCTGGGGATCGATCGCCGTGCTGGCGCGCTCACCCGCTACACTGGCGCCTGATGCATTTGATGCATTGGCGGCCGGCCGGTCCATGGTCGTTGAAGTCACGTCGCTTGCGCTCGCTTCCTGGCTGTCTCTGAAATCCATCTTACGCAACCCTTGTTCTGTATGTGCCAAGTTCTTCATATGTTCGACTCGGGAGGCGAACCTCCCTTGTAGCATCCATGGGTCCCGATGGGGACCGTGATTCGTCGTCGGGACCAACGTTCCGGCCTGTTGATAGGCCAACCCGCCCTTTCGCCGCGAGTCGCATCGCAGCGGCATGTTTTACAATCTGTTGGGTTGCGCCCCCGCTCCTGACACCATCTATAGTGCCTCATCTGCGCAGAGGCACAAGAGGGTAAATGACAATTTGGGGACTCGGTTCGTCGACGAACCGATTCGCTTCGTCGCAGCGCCATTTCGCTGCGCCGCAGCGACGCGTGGACCTTCCTAGGGTTTTGCGCTGCGCAAGTGAACGGATGAGGAACGAAAAAATTTGGATGGTTCGGGACAACGCGCCGGTGCCCGGATTGCATGCACTTAGCCGAAACGTAACATTTCCCGCGCGACAGCCGGTCAAGGGCAACCTATGATAAGAAGCCGTGCGAGACGCTTGAGGGGAGCGGAAGCGCGGCGGAGCATATGGCGCGATGAACCTGATCTGCCGCCTGTTCGGCCACAGCGCCAAGCGCGACCGCGCCCGTCATGACGGCGATTATTACTGGACATCGTGCAAGCGTTGCGCGGCCCTGCTGCTGCGCGACCGCGGCGGGTGGCGCGAGCCGCGCCCGCGTGATCTTGCCCGCCACGAATCGAACCTCCTGCAGGCGGAACTCGACAGAGTGGAGCAGGCCGGGGTGGAGCAGGCCGCCCCCTGATCCGCGGACCGGCCTGTCGCCATACCGTCATCGAATTACCACAGCTGCCGATATTCTGCAGTGCGATATGATCCGCGGCTTGACCCACTGCGGCTGCAAAGGGCACCTCTGGCGTTCGGGGGCGCCGCGATTCCGCGCTTTGCTGCTCCTCGAACAGGGGGTTTTCCATGCGCGCCATCCGCCGCCATTCGTTGATCGCAGCCACTTTTCTCGCCTCTGCAGCATATCCCGCCTTCGCGCAGGAAGCGCCGGCCGCCGACGATGCGATCGGCGATCTCGTCGTCACCGCGCAGCGGCGCGAGGAGAATATCAAGGACGTGCCGGTCTCGGTCGCGGTCATCTCGGGCGACAAGCTCGATGCGCTGACCTCGTCGGGCGCCGACGTCCGCGTGCTCGCCGGCCGCGTGCCCAGCCTCAACATCGAGAGCTCGTTCGGCCGCACCTTCCCGCGCTTCTACATCCGCGGCCTCGGCAACACCGATTTCGATCTCAACGCCTCGCAGCCGGTCAGCGTCGTCTATGACGATGTCGTGCTCGAAAATCCGATCCTCAAGGGCTTCCCGATCTTCGATCTCGATCGGGTCGAGGTACTGCGCGGGCCGCAGGGCACGTTGTTCGGCCGCAACACGCCGGCTGGCATCGTCAAGTTCGACACCGTCCACCCCGGCAAGACCGGCGGCTATGCCCGCGCCAGCTATGGCAGCTATGGCAGCTCGCAGGTCGAACTCGCCGCCGGTGTCGCCGAAGGCGGCTTCTCGATCCGCCTGTCGGGGCTGTACCAGCATCGCGACGACTGGGTCGACAATGTCGAGCAGCCGGGCAAGGACAATCTTGGCGGCTATGACGACATCGCGGCGCGCCTGCAGGTGCAATATGAGGACGGCGCGTTCACCGGGCGCCTGATCGGTCAGGTCCGCGTGTTCGACGGTTCGGCGATCATCTTCCGCGCCAACACGATGGCGACCGGCAGCAACGACCTGATCGGCCTCGGCGGCCCGGGCACGAAGTTCGAGCGCGACAAGGTCCGGCAGGACGGCCTGAACTTCCAGAAGCTCAACCTCTATAATGCCGGGCTGAACTGGCAATATGATTTCGGGCCGGTGACCTTCTATTCGATCACCTCCTACTGGAACGGCAATCTCAAGAGCCGCGGCGATATCGACGGCGGATTCGGTGCCGCCTTCCTGCCGGTCTCCGGGCCGGGCTTCATCCCGTTCCCGGCGCAGAGCCGCGACGACGTGCCCAGCCTCGACCAGTTCACCCAGGAAGTGCGGGTCGCGTCGAACGGCAGCGGCGGGCTCGGCTATCAGTTCGGCGGCTTCTATTTCAAGGAAGACCTGAACATCAGCAGCTTCGAATATTTCAACCCGACCGACTTCTCCGCGGCGGCGATCGCCCGCCAGCGCCAGGAATCCGAAGCGTTCGGCATCTTCGGATCGGCCAACTATGCGTTCGACAACGGCCTGAAGCTGCAGGCCGGCGCGCGCTATAACGACGACAAACGCGATTTCGCCGCGCGGCGGCCGTTCGATATCCGCGGGTTCGCGGGGCCGCCGGTGCCGACGCAGCGCGCCAAGGTCGACGGCAATCTGCTCACCTGGGACGCCAGCGCGGTCTATGCGGTCACCGACGAGGCCAATGTCTTCGCGCGCGTCGCCCGCGGCTATCGTGCGCCATCGGTGCAGGGCCGGCTGACCTTCGCGCGGACGATCTCGACCGCCGATTCGGAGAAGACGATGTCCTATGAGGCGGGGCTCAAGACCCAGTTCGCCGACGGCCGCATCCGCTTCAACCTGACGGGCTATTTTTTCGACACCAAGGATCTGCAGCTGACCGCGGTCGGCGGTGCCTCCAACGTCGCGACTTTGCTCAACGTCAAGGCGAAGGGCCATGGCGCCGAGATGGAGTTCGAGGCGCGGCCGGTCACCGGCCTCTCGCTCAGCGTCGGTGGCGCCTACAACAAGGCGGAGATCGACGATCCCAACGCGTTCGTCGCGGGCTGCGGTGCGCCGTGCACGGTGCTGAACGCGCCGCGCCCCGGATCGCCCGGCATTTTCTCGATCGACGGCAACCAGCTGCCGCAATCGCCGAAATGGACGCTCAACTGGACCGCCGGCTATGAACTGCCGGTCGGCGACGGCGCGATCTATGCGTTCACCGACTGGTATTATCGCTCGAAGATTCAGTTCTTCCTCTACAAATCGGTCGAATTCTCCGACGACAAGCTGGTCGAAGGCGGCCTGCGCATCGGCTATCGCACCGATCGCTTCGATTTTGCCGGCTTCGTCCGTAACATCACCAACGACAAGTCGGGCACCGGCGGCATCGATTTCAACAACCTCACCAGCTATGTCAACGAACCGCGGATCTTCGGTGTGGAAGCGGGCGTGAAGTTCTAGTTCTATACTCCCCTCCCTTTCAAGGGAGGGGCCGGGGGTGGGTCAAGCGAACGGGCCGGCTCGATACCGGCTCGGGCGCTTTTTGCCGCTGACGCGGCAAACTCGGCTCCGCCTCGCACCCACCCCAGCCCCTCGCTTGAAAGGGAGGGGAGAAGAAGGACCATGCTCCCAACTTGACATTGTCCATATGTTTGTACAATGATTGCGCATGGACATCGTGACCTTTTCCGACACGCGCGCCAATTTGAAGCAGATCATGGATCGGGTGGTCGCGGATCGCTCGCCGATCGTCGTGACGCGTCAGAAGGCCGAATCCGTCGTGATGCTGTCCTTGTCCGACTGGCGTTCGATCGAGGAAACGCTCCACCTCCAGTCGTCGCCAGCGAATGCCGCCAGGCTCGAAAAGGCGATCAAGCAGCTCGATGCCGGCAAGGGCAAGGCGCGTGACCTGATCGATCCGTGAGGCTGATCTTCGCCGATGTCGCGTGGGAGGATTATCTTCACTGGCAATCCACCGATACGAAAACGGTTACCCGCATCAATGCGCTGATCCGGGAATGCTGGCGTGATCCCTTCCGCGGCACGGGCAAGCCCGAGCCATTACGCGGCAACTATGCCGGTTTCTGGTCGCGGCGGATATCGCGTGAAGACCGGCTGATCTATCGCATGACGGGAGCCGGCGACGACCAGGCACTGGAGATCGTCCAGTGCCGCTACCACTACTGACCGCGCCCCTCCACAAGTCCGCCGAAACGCGATAGGGCAAGCCAGACTGACTGCATCGTCCGGGGGACTCGCCATGACCACGATCATCAAGGAAGCCGATCTGATCGAGAGCGTCGCCGACGCGCTCCAGTTCATCTCCTACTACCATCCGATGGATTATATCCGCGCGCTCGGCGTTGCCTATGAGGCGGAGCAGGGGCCGGCGGCCAAGGACGCGATCGCGCAGATCCTCACCAACAGCCGGATGTGCGCCGAGGGCCACCGCCCGATCTGCCAGGATACCGGCATCGTCACGGTGTTCATCAAATGGGGCCAGCAGTGCCTGCTGGACAGCGAGAAATCGCTGCAGGACGTCGTCGACGAGGGGGTCCGGCGCGCCTATCTCCACCCCGAGAACCGTCTGCGCGCCTCGATCCTCAGGGATCCCGCGTTCAGCCGCGTCAACACGAAGGACAACACGCCCTGCGTGCTCAACGTCGAGATGGTGCCGGGCCATCATGTCGACGTCCAGGTCGCGGCCAAGGGTGGCGGCAGCGAGAACAAGTCCAAATTCGCGATGCTCAATCCCAGCGAGTCGATCGTCGACTGGGTGCTCGAGACCGTCCCGAAGATGGGCGCCGGCTGGTGCCCGCCCGGCATGCTGGGCATCGGCATCGGCGGCACCGCCGAGAAGGCGATGACGCTCGCCAAGGAATCGCTGATGGGCGACATCGACATGGCGCAGCTCAAGCTGCGTGGGCCCCAGACCGACATCGAGAAGCTCCGCATCGAGATCTTCGACAAGGTCAACGCGCTCGGCATCGGCGCGCAGGGGCTGGGCGGGCTTTCGACCATCCTCGACGTCAAGATCATGGACTATCCGACCCACGCCGCGTCGAAGCCGGTCGCGATGATCCCCAATTGCGCCGCAACCCGCCATGCGCATTTCCATCTCGACGGATCGGGCCCGGCCTATCTCGAACCGCCGAAGCTTTCGGACTGGCCGGATGTCGAATGGACGCCGTCGAAGGAATCGATCCGCGTCGATCTCGACGCGCTGACGCCCGAGATTGTCGCGTCGTGGAAGCCGGGCGACCGGTTGCTGCTCAACGGCAAGATGCTCACCGGCCGCGACGCCGCGCACAAGCGCATCCAGGACATGCTGGCCAAAGGCGAGGAACTGCCGGTCAGCTTCAAGGGCCGCACGATCTATTATGTCGGCCCGGTCGATCCGGTGCGCGACGAGGTGGTCGGCCCCGCCGGCCCCACCACCGCGACCCGGATGGACAAGTTCACCGAGATGATGCTGGCGGAGACCGGCCTGATCGCGATGGTCGGCAAGGCCGAGCGCGGCCCGGTCGCGATCGAGGCGATCCGCCGCCACAAGGCCGCCTATTTGATGGCGGTCGGCGGCGCCGCCTATCTCGTCGCGCGCGCGATCAAGGGCGCCGAAGTGGTCGGCTTCGCCGATCTCGGCATGGAGGCGATCTACGAGTTCGACGTCAGCGACATGCCGGTGACGGTGGCGGTCGATGCCACCGGCGAGAGCGTCCACCACACCGGACCGCTGGTGTGGCGCGAGAAGATCGCGCGCGAGAAACTGCTCGAAGGGGTGTGAGCAGGACGGGGGAGCGATCAGAGGTAATAGGGGCAAAACTGCGGACGGGAGTTCGAAAAAATCCAGTTCCACTTTGTCTGCCCGGACTCTTGCCTCGCTGACCTGCAGCTCGTCATCCGCTTGTTAGCATAGGTTAATTTCCGGAAAGGCAGATGTCGGAATGGCACCGGCTCATTGCCAAATTTTCACCTGACACGCGTCGCGATTCGTTGCTATTCTGAACTGACCGGTCTGCAAGAGCCGAGGTGGGGCGGGTGCCGCAGCACGGAGCGGTCATGAATATCCTTTGCAAGATGCGCGGTCATTTGCCCGATCGCGGCGGTGCACGACACGATGGTCAGGATTATTGGACGGCGTGCAAGCGCTGCGCCGCGCCGCTGATCCGCGACCTCGACGGCTGGCGGCCGCCAACCGATCACGACGTGCGCGCGCACGGTCTCAATCTCGTCGAGCAGCGCGGACTGTCCGGCTCCCAGGGCGGGGACGCTGCGAGCGCCTGACGTCGGCGACGACGCGGAGAATCGCTGGTCTCGCCGGAAGCGGATTGCTACTTCCGGATCAGCGTACCTGCGCCTCGGCGCGTGAAGATTTCGATCAGCATCGCGTGCGGCACCCGGCCGTCGAGCACCACCGCCGCATCGACGCCATGCTCGACCGCGTGGATACAGGTGTCGAGCTTGGGGATCATCCCGCCCGAGATCGTTCCCTCGGCCTTGAGCGCGGCGATCTGCGCCGGATCGAGATCGGTCAGCAGGCGCTTGTCCTTGTCGAGCACGCCGGCGACGTCGGTCAGCAGGAAGAAGCGCGACGCGCCGACCGCGGCCGCGATCGCGCCCGCCATCGTATCGGCATTGATGTTGTAGGTGCAGCCGTCGGCGCCGCTGGCGATCGGCGCGATCACCGGGATCAGACCGGCCGACGACATCGTGTCGAGGATGCGGCGATCGATCGAGACCGGCTCGCCGACGAAGCCCAGGTCGACATGTCGCTCGATGCCCTGCAATTTATCGGCCTCGGTGCGGCTGACCTTCTCGGCGATCACCAGCCCCGCATCCTTGCCCGAAATGCCGACCGCGCGGCCGCCGGCCTGCGCGATCCAGCCGACGATCTCCTTGTTGATCGATCCGGCGAGGACCATCTCGGCGATCCGCGCGGTCTCGGCGTCGGTCACGCGCAGCCCGTCGACGAAGCGCGATTCGACGCCAAGCCGCTTGAGCATCGATCCGATCTGCGGGCCGCCGCCATGGACGACGATCGGGTTGATCCCCACCGCCTTCAGCAGCACGACATCCTCGGCGAAATCGCGCGCCGCTTCCGGGTCGCCCATTGCATGGCCGCCATATTTGACCACGAAGGTCTGGCCGGCATAACGCTGCATATAGGGCAGCGCCTCGGTGAGCGTTTCGGCTTTGGCGAGCATCGCCGGATCGGGTGCATAATCGGTCATGGCGCGGCCTTTACGGTGAACCGGCGCGGCTTTCAAACCGTTCGCGCGTGTGACGTCAGGCGTCGAGGCGCCGGCCGATCGACACGAACAACTGGATCATCAACGGCACCAGCAGGATCGACAGCGCGACCTTGGCGATCATCTGGCCGATCATCAGATCGACGATCGGCCGCTCGCCGTAGAACGAGATCGAGATGAACAGCAATGTATCGATGATCTGGCTGAGCACGCTCGCCACCGCCGCGCGCACCCACAGCAGCCGCCCGGCGTCGCTGCCGCGCAACGCGCTGAAGATCGTGACGTTGAGGAATTGCGACGTGCCATAGGAGATCAGCCCGGCCAGCATCATCCGCCCGCTCTGGCCGACCACGATCGGAAACGCATCGACCGCGGGCGGATACATGCCGGCGTCGGCCGGCAGGCGCAGCACGATCTGGATCAGCGCCATCGATGCGATCAGCGGCAGGAAGCCGATCAGCACCAGCCGGTCAGCCGCCTTGCGGCCATGGAGCTCGGCGGTCGCGCTCGACATCACCACCAGCAGCAGGAAGGCGAAGATCCCGGCCTCGACCGCCAGCGGCCCCAGCGCGACCTGTTTCACCCCCAGCACGCCGGCGATGCACACCATGCCGCCATAGAAGATTGCGGTGACGAACAGCGAGCGCGGGACGTTGGCGGCGGTGGCGGTTTCAGTAGTCAATGATCGATTTCCTTGGGCTTGCCCCCTCCCTTTCAGGGAGGGGAGTCTTTGCTCACCGCGTCGGCACCGGGACCTCGCCCGAATAATCATAGAACCCGCGCCCGGACTTGCGCCCGAACCAGCCCGCCTCGACATATTTGATGAGCAGCGGCGCCGGGCGATATTTGGGGTCGCCAGTGCCGCTGTGCAGCACGCGGCAGATCTCCAGGCAGGTATCGAGTCCGATGAAGTCGGCCAGCGTCAGCGGCCCCATCGGATGGTTGAGGCCCAGCTGGCAGGCGGCGTCGATGTCGGCGATCGTCGCCACACCCTCGCCCAGCGCGAAGCACGCCTCGTTGAGCATCGGCAGCAGGATGCGGTTGACGATGAAGCCCGGCGCATCATTGGCGTGGACCACGCGCTTGCCCAGCGCCACCGCATAGGTCTCGACGCTCCTGACCGTCGCGTCCGAGGTGGCGAGCCCGCGGATCAGCTCGATCAGGCCCATCAGCGGCACCGGATTGAAGAAATGGACGCCGACGAAGCGCGCCGGATCGGGCGACGCCTGCGCCAGCCGCGTGATCGGGATCGACGAGGTGTTGGTCGCCAGGATCGCGTCGCTGCCCAGCACCTTGCCGGCTTCTGTGAAGATCGCGCGCTTGATCTCCTCGCGCTCGGTCGCCGCCTCGATGATCAGCCCGGCGGCGGTCATCGCGGAAAAGTCGCCGACCGGTTCGATCAGCGCGAGCGCCGCATCGCGCGCGGCGCCGTCGATCTTGGCCTTGTCGACCAGCCGGCCGAGCTGTTTGGCGATGCCGGCCTTGGCCTTTTCCGCCAGTTCGAGCTTCGCGTCGGCGAGAAAGACGTGATAGCCCGCCTGCGCGGAAACCTGCGCGATGCCCGCGCCCATCTGACCCGCACCGATGATCCCGACCGCCTGCATGTTCAGCTCCCTCGTTTCGTCATGCCGCTCCTATCGTGCGGCGTGACGTTGGGCTAGGCTGGTCGGATGAAGACGATCCTGCTGCTGGCCGCTGCCGCCATCTCCAGCACCGCCGCCGCGTCCGACATCGCCGATCCGATTCCGGACGTCCCGACCCCCGGTGCGATCAAGCAGTTCCGCGACTGGGCGGTCGGCTGCGACAATGTGAAGGATTGCGAGGGGCTGGCGCTGGCGCAGGACGGCGAGGACAATGGTGCGACCTTGCTCGTCACCCGCACCGCCGGTCCGGGGTCGCAACCCTCGATCGTCATTCCGTTCCCGGGCGTCGTCCGGGCGATGGCGCTGCTGATCGACGGCCAGCGCGTGCCGCAGACGCCGCGCGTCTCCGACGGCGCGATCCGTTTCGGCCCGATCGCCAGCGCGGCGCTGGTCCCGCAAATGCTCAAGGGCACGCGCCTCGAAGTGATCGACGACCAGGGTCTGGTGGTCGCGGTGATTTCGCTGGCGGGCGCGAGCGCGGCGCTGACCTGGATCGACGACCAGCAGGGCCGGATCGGAACCCAGACCGCGCTGGTTCGCCCCGGTGTCAAGCTCCCCACCGCGGTCCCGCCGCGCACGCCGCCGCCGGTGGTCGCGGTGCCCAAAGCCGATCGCACTGCGCCGCCGGCGAAGCTGGCCGTCAAGGCGCTCGCCCAGTTGCGCACCGATTCCGGCTGCGCGCTCGAGGGCAATGGACATGATCGCGAAAGCTGGCAGCGGCTCGATGCAAGTCACAGCCTGTTGCTGCTGTCGTGCGGCTCGGGCGCCTATAACGAGACCAGCGCCATTTATGTGATCACAGGCAGCGGCGGCAAGAAGCCGAAGCTGACGACCGCCCCGGCCAGGTTTGACCTGCCGCCGCCGTGGAGCGAGGACGCCCACGCGCCGATGCTGGTCAACGCCGGCTGGGATGCAAAGGCCGGCGTGCTCAGCAGCATGTCGAAGGGACGCGGACCCGGCGATTGCGGATCGAGCGAGAAATATGTCTGGGATGGCGCGAGCTTCCGGATGATCGAACAACGCGCGATGGACGAATGTCGCGGCAGCACCCACTGGATCCGGACCTGGGTCGCGGACGCCGCTCAGGCGAGATAGCCGCCGGGTTCGTCGATATCGAGCAGGCGATCGGGCGTGACGGCGAACAGCGGCGCCGCCGCCAGCAGGTTGCGTGCGCCGGTGTCGCCGTCCAGCACGGCGATGGCGCCGAAATGGCGGCGGCCGATCAAGGCCGGCGGCGAGCGGCGCCGGCCGTCGTGGCACACCAGCAGCGCCGGTTCCGGCTCGTAGGCGGCGCACAGCCGCGCCAGCAGCGCCGAGTCGATCCGTGGCATGTCCGCGAGACAGATCAGCACCGCGTCGATGTCCAGACCGCGCGCGGCCGCGACACCCAGCCGCAGCGACGACGCCATGCCGCTCTCGGGCGCGGGGTTCTCGACGAGCGCGAATCCGCCATCGGAAAGCAGCGACGCCAGCGACGGCGCACCGGCCCGGACGACCGCGATCCGCGTCCCGAAGTCGGCGAGCGCATCGCGGGCATGGCGGGCGAGCGGCGCGCCGGCGAAATCGGACAGCAATTTGTCGCCGGGGCCGAAACGGCGCGACAGACCGCCGGCGAGCAGCAGCGCCGCGACGCGCTCATGCAGGATCATGGCAGCCGGGATCATTGAACGCGACGATCATCGCCGCCGCGATCGACAGCGCGATCTCGGCCGGCCCGACCGCACCGATATTCAATCCCGCCGGCCCCTGGATTCGCGACAGCGCCCGGGGGTCGGCGCCGGCGGCGCGCAGCCGTTCGAGCCGGGCGGCGTGATTTTTCCGCGATCCCAGCGCGGCGATGTAGCCGGTCGGCGCCGCCAGCGCGGCCAGCAGCGCGGGATCGTCGATCTTGGGATCGTGGCTGAGCACGACCACCGCGGTCGCGCTGTCGGGCTTGCGGCTGGCGACCGCCTCGTCGGGCCAGCGATCGTCGAGTTCGGCGTCGGGGAAGCGCTCTTCGGTCAGGAAGCGGCCGCGCGGATCGATGATCGTCGGGCGCAGGCCGAGCGTGCGGGCGATGCCCGCCAGCGCCTGCGCGATCTGCACCGCGCCGACGATCAGCAGTCGCCGCGGCGGGCCGTAGCGGTTGACGAACTGGCCCTCGCGTTCGCCGGCGACGCTCAGGCCGGTCGCGAGATCGGTCGAGATCGCGAAGCCGCGGCCATGCTGCCGGGCTTCGGCCAAGGCATCGAACGCCGATTCGGGCAGGCCGCGTTCGCCGACCGGTTGCACCAGCACAGAAATCTCGCCGCCGCAGGGCAGGCCGACCTCCCACGCCATGTCGTTGCTGACGCCATAATGGCGCACCACCGCCGGCGCGCCGGCGATGATCGCGGCGGCGGTGGCCAGCACATCGGCCTCGACGCAGCCACCCGAAACGGATCCTTCGAAGCGCCCGTCCTCATGCACGAGCAGATGGCTGCCACGCGGCCGCGGCGCCGATCCCCATGTGGAGACGACGGTGGCGAGCGCCATCGGCCGGCCGTGCCATTCGCCGGCCTTTTCGAGCAGGGTATCGAGATCGGACATAGGAAATTCCTCCCCGGAACGGGGAGGGGGACCGGCGAAGCCGGTGGAGGGGCAGGGGCAGCGTTCCGAGCGGGTCTCCTGCCCCTCCACCACCGGCTTCGCCGGCGGTCCCCCTCCCCGAGCAAGCTCGGGGAGGATTTGGCTCCTTACTGAACCGTCAGCGTTACCGCCCGGCGGTTCTGCTGCCACGCGCTTTCGTCCGATCCCAGCGCGACCGGCCGTTCCTTGCCATAGCTGATCGTGCTGATCCGCGACACGTCGACACCGGCCGAGCTCAGATAATCCTTGGCGGCATTGGCGCGGCGCGCGCCGAGCGCGATGTTGTAGTCGCGCGTGCCGCGCTCGTCGCAATGGCCCTCGATCGTCACGCGGTTGTTCGGATGCGCGCGCAGCCACGCCGCCTGGCTGTCGAGAATCACGCGGTCCTGGCCGTCGACATCATATTTGTCGGTGTCGAAATAGATCGTGTCGCCTTGCGTGTTGGCGACAAAATCCTGCTGCGAACCCGGCAGATACCCAGCACTCGGCGTCGGCGTCGGCGTCTGTGAACCACCGGTCCCTTCGGCGACGGGCGGCAATGTCGCAGGCGGCTTCTTCGCGCAGCCGGCGATGGCGACGAGCGCGATCGCGATCGCGATCTTCGATGAGAGATGGGCCATGTGGTGTTCTCCTTCAGTTGAGTTCGCGCCCCAGGTCCGGCGCCCGCAATGTCGATTAAAGTCGTTACGGGGTCAAATCGTTCCTTTGCATGTGCACTTACGGCAGCAGCGGGCCCCATGCCGGATCCGATCCGGCGACCGGCGTCTTCAGCTTGCGCTCGTTGCGGCCGGTCAGGTCGACCTGCCAGACGCTCGAATCGCCGTTGCGGCCCTGCGACGTCCGGAAGAACTGGATCACGCGCCCGTTGGGCGACCAGGTCGGCGCCTCGTCCTGCCAGCTGTCGGTCAGCAGCCGCTCGCCGTCGCCATTCGGCGTCATCACGCCGATGCGGAAATTGCCGGCGATCTTGGTGAAGGCGATCAGGTCGCCGCGCGGGCTCCATTCGGGCGTCGCATAACGGCCGCCGCCAAAGCTGATCCGGCGCTGGCCCGATCCGTCGGCATTCATGATATAGACCTGCTGGCTGCCCGACCGGTCGCTCTCGAACACGATCTTGCTGCCATCGGGCGAGAAACTCCCGCCGACGTCGATGCCCGGCGTATTGGTCAGCCGGCGCGGCGTGCCGCCGGTGACGGGGATCGAATAGATGTCGGTATTGGCGCCGACCGACATCGAATAGACGATGGTCTTGCCGTCGGGCGAGAAGCGTGGCGCGAACGTCGTATTGCCGCTCTCGGTCACCAGCCGCTGCCGGCCGGTGCCGACGTCGTAGATATAAATCCGCGGCCGATTGTTCAAATAGCTCAGATAGACGATCTGCTGATAATCGGGCGAATAACGCGGGGTCAGCGCGATCGACTGGCCGTTGGTGATGAATCGGTGATTGCCGCCGTCCGAATCCATGATCGCCAGCCGCTTGGTGCGGTTCCCCTTGGGGCCGGTCTCGGCGATATAGGCAATCTTCGAATCGAAGAACGGGCTCTCGCCGGTCAGCCGCGCATAGATCGCGTCGGCGCATTTATGCGCCGCGTGACGCCATTCGCCCGGCGCCATCACGAAGCCTTGCCGCGTCAGTTCGGTGCCCAGCGCGACGTCGTAGAGATAGCAGCCGATCGTCAGCTCGCCATTGCCGTTCGCCTTGACGAAGCCATGGACGAGCGCCTCGGCGCTGGTGCCGCGCCAATAGGGATATTGCGGCTGCGTCACCTCGCCATAGGCGATGCCGCGCACCTGGCCGGGGCCGAGCGGGCGGAAGATGCCCGAATTGGCGAGGTCGGCGGTGATCACGTCGGCGATCTGGCGGCCGAGCGCATCGGTCTGGCCGGCGGCCGTCGGCTGGACCGACGGCGTCGCCAGCGCCGGGATGGCGATGACGACGTCGTCGCCATTGACGTCGGCGGTGATTCGGCCGGTATTCTCGATCTCACCGGAGGGTGCGGGCGCGGCCGCGGGTGCGGGCGTGGGGGCCGGGGCCGTCGCCGGGGTGGCGTCAGCGTCCTGCGCCGCCGCCGGCGACGCCAGCGCGAACATCACGCTGCTCAGCAAACCCGCCAGTGCGTGGCGTACATGTCCGGTCGCCGGGCGCCGGAAGGTGTCGCTTATGGTCATTGGTTGAGCCTCGCATCGAAATCGAACGTCCACGTTCGCCATTGGTCGTAATATTGCGGATCGAGCTTGAACGGCGCCGCGAGCTTGATCGCCTTGATCGCGTTCTCGGCATGCCGCTTTTTCTGCGGCGCATTGCTCGCGGTCTCGCCGGATTGCGACAGCACCACCGGTTCGCCCGCCAAGGTGCCGTCCTGGTTGAGCTGGAACCGGATTTTGGTCACCAGTTTCTCGACGTCGATGCCCGACGGGATCTTCCAGTGCGGTTTGATCTCCTGGCCGATCGCCGCGTTGATCGTCTTCTTCGCCTGGCCCACCGTCGCCGCCTTGGGTTTCGTCGACATGCTGGTCGACGGACGATCGTTGAGCCCGCTGGTGATGCCGTCGAGCCGCCCGGTCGGGCGAGCCTCGCGCGCGGGCTTCGCGGCCGGCGGCCTCGCGGGCGCGGGCTTCGCCGGTGCCGGTTTGGCGGGCGCCGCTTTCACGGGCGCTGGCCGGGCGGGCGCCGGTTTCGCCGGCGCGGGCGGGGCGGGCCTCGCCGGCGGCACGCGCTTGGCCGGCGTCGGCGCCGGTTTCGGCACGGGGGCGGGTTGCGGTGCGGGCGCGGGTGCCGGCTGGCGGATTTCGGGTTGCGGCGCCGGCGGCAGTTCCTGCGGCGGCGGCGGCTGATTCGGTTCGACCGGCCCCTCGACCTCGGCCAGCTTGGCGGCGGGCTCTTCATCGGACGCGTCCGGTGCCGCACTGACCAGTCCGACATCGTCGGTCAGCACCACCTCGACCGGCGGCGGTTCCAGCCTGATCGGCTTGGGCGCGGCGAGAAAGCCGATCGACAGCAGGCCCAGCAGCGCGAGATGGGCCGCGACCGCGATGCCGAGACCGGCGCCTTCGGTCCTATCCATCGGCGGTCTCGCCACATGGGGAGCAGGAGGCGCTCGCGGCGCTCACCGGTCCTCGTCTCCCGTCGTCACCAGCGCGACCCGGTTGAGCCCGGCGCGGTTGAGTTCGCCCATCACCCGCATGACGCGCCCGTAATCGAGCCCGCGATCGGCGCGCAGGAACACGCGCGGACCCTTCTCGCCATTGTCGGGCGGCGCGATCGCGGCGAAGCGTTCGCCAAGCTCGCTCTCGGCGACCTCGACATCGTCGATGAAGATCCTGCCGTCCGTGTCGATCGAGATCTGCACCGGCTTCTCGTTCTGGTCGAGCGCGCCGGCGCGGCTGTCGGGCAGGTTCACCGGCACGCCGGCAACCAGCAGCGGCGCCGTCACCATGAACACGATCAGCAGCACCAGCATCACGTCGACGAACGGCGTGACGTTGATCTCCGCCATCGGCGTGCGGCGCGATCCGTGGCCGCGGCGCGGGGGCAGGTTCATCGCCATCAGCGTTCATGCTCCAGTTCGCGCGACAGCGTCGAGTGGAAGCTGTCGGCAAAGCGGTTGAGCTTGGCTTCGAGGCGATTGATGCCATGGCTGAAGCGGTTGTAGGCGATGACCGCCGGAATCGCCGCGAACAGGCCGATCGCGGTCGCTGCCAGCGCCTCGGCGATGCCCGGCGCCACCACCGCGAGGCTGCTGCTCTGCTCCGCCGCGATCGAGGTGAAGCTGTTGATGATGCCGATCACCGTGCCGAACAGCCCGACGAACGGCGCGACCGACCCGATCGTCGCGAGGATGTTGAGCCGGTCGGCCAACCGGTCGACCTCCGCCGCCGAGGCCGAGGCCATCGACGACGCCAGGCGCGTGCGCGTGCCGTCGCGATCGATCGGTCCGCGCCCGGTCGAGCGCCGCCATTCGACCACGCCGGCGCCGAACACCTTGGCCGCGGGAATATCGACGCGGCCATTGCCCTCGTAGAATTTGTCGATGTCCTGCGCCTTCCAGAAATCGCGCTCGAACTGGTCGGATTCGCGATTGGCGCGGCGCAGCTTGAGGGTGAAGCTGATGATGATCGCCCATGTCCAGATCGACGCGGCCAGCAGGCCGATCACGACCAGCTGGACGATGATATTGGCCTGAAGGAACAGGTGCACCAGCATCGACGCGGCGTCGGTGTTCAGGAAAACGGATTGCATCGCGCTTGAAATCTCCTTCAGAGCAGCCGTTCGAATGCTTCGACCCATGCGCGCGGCTGACGCCTGGGCCGTCCGTCCAACGTGAGGAAGGCCGCGACGACTTCCGCTTCGGACAGAAGTTCATCCGCGCGCATGACTGATTGATGAATGCGGCAACTCGCGGCGCGAACCTGCCGCACCGCGCTCACCACCAGCAATGCGTCGTCCAGCCGCGCCGGCCGCCTGAAGCGGATCGACAGTTCGGACACCGCGTAAACGCCTTCGCCACCCTCAAAGGTTCCACGCTGGTCGATTCCGGTCAGCCGCAGCATGTCGGATCGGGCGCGTTCCATGAAGCGCAGATAATTGGCGTGATAGACGACACCCGACAGATCGGTGTCCTCGAACTGCACGCGCGCCGGATAATGGTGAAGCCTGCCGACGAAGCGGCCGCCTTGCGGGAGGTCGAGGTCGTCGGACGTCATGGTCAAGGCTGTAGCCGCGCGAATCGGCGCTTCAAACCCCAATTCGCCCTGTGGGCGAAACGATTGGGCGATCTATCTACCCTCTACCGCTTGCGGGAGAGGGACAGACTTGCGCAGCAAGTCAGGGTGAGGGCCTGAGCGGGCTCGCCCTACAGGCCCTCACCCTCGCCGCCTGCGGCGGCTTTACCTCTCCCGCAAGCGGTAGAAGGGAGGTCGAACCTACCCCAGAGCCTTTCCGAACCGCACGAACGCCTGCTCCAGATCGGCGATCAGATCCGCCGGATCCTCCAGCCCGACATGCAGCCGCACCAGCGGCCCTTTGCCCACCCACGGCGTCGCGGTGCGGATCATGTCGGCAGGCACGGCGAGGCTCTCGAAGCCGCCCCAGCTGAAGCCGATGCCGAACAGCTCGAGCGCATCGATCAGCACGCTGCGCTCGGCATCGCCGCCGCGCGCCAGTTCGAACGAGAACAGCCCCGAGGCCCCGCCGAAGTCGCGCCGCCAATATTGGTGCCCGGGGCAATCGGGCAGCGCCGGATGCAGCACGCGCGAAACCTCGGGCCGGTCCTTCAGCCAGATCGCGACCTTCAGCCCGTTCTCGTGATGCCGCGCCAGCCGCACGTCCATCGTCCGGAGGCCCCGCGCCGCCAGCCACGCATCGTCCGGACTGACGCACTGTCCGAAACTGTGCGTCGTCGCCCGCAACGGCTCCCAATATTCGGGAGCCGCGGTCACCGAACCCAGCATCACGTCGCTATGGCCGACGACATATTTGGTGCAGGCGAGGATCGACAGGTCGATGCCGTGCGCCAGCGCCGGAAAGAAAAGCGGCGTGGCCCAGGTGTTGTCGATCATCGTCACCACCCCGCGCGCTTTGGCGGCGGCGATGATCGCGGGGGCGTCCTGCACCTCGAAGGTCAGGCTCCCGGGGCTTTCGAGAAAGATCGCGCGCGTAGCGTCGCCGATCAGCGCGGCGATGCCGGCGCCGATCAGCGGGTCGTAATAGCGTGTGGTGATGCCCAGCTTCTTCAGCACCTTGCCGCAGAAGGCGCGGGTCGGCGCATAGGCGCTGTCGACCATCAGCAGTTCGTCGCCAGGCGACAGCACCGTCATCAGCGCGGTGGCGACCGCCGCGACGCCCGACGGATAGAGCAAGGTGCCGGCAGCGCCCGGCTCCATCCCGGTCAGCGCGTCGGCCAGCGACCATTGGGTCGGGCTGCCGCGGCGGCCGTAATAAAGCTTGTGATGCGTGTCGCGGTCGGTCTCGCGCATCGACGCGATGTCGTCATAGAGGATCGTCGACGCCCGCCACACCGGCGTGTTGACGATCCCCTGCGTCCATTGCTTGCGCCGGCCGGCGGTGGCGAGGCGCGTCGCCGGCCTGATATCATCCTTGTCGCCGCCGCTCACGCCGCCCCGGTCGCCTTCGGCGTCGCCGGATCGGCGCCCCATTCGGACCAGCTGCCGTCGTAGAGGCTGACATCGGTCTTGCCGAGCAGCCGCGCGCCGAACAGCAGCACCGCGGCGGTGATGCCGCTGCCGCAGGTCGTGATCAGCGGCTTGTCGAGGTCGACGCCGGCGTCGGTGAAGGCGGCGCGCAACGCGTCGCCTTGTTTCCAGGTGCCGTCGGGGTTGAACAGCCGCGTATAAGGCAGGTTGCGGGCCCCGGGGATATGGCCGGACGCGATATCGGCGCGCGGCTCGGGCTCCTCGCCGGTGAAGCGGCTCGAACTGCGCGCGTCGACCACTTCGGCGGTGCCGCTCTCGGTGTTGGCGAGCAGATCGGCCTTGGTGCGGACTTCGGCATCGTCCTGCCAGACGGTGAAGTGGCGATGGCGCATCGCCGGCTTGCCCGATTCGACCGCACGGCCCTCCGCGGTCCATTTCTCGAGCCCGCCGTCGAGGATCGCGACGTCGTGCGAGCCGAAGATCTTCAGCATCCACCACGCGCGCGCGGCGGTCTTGATCGGGCTGTTGTCATAGACGACGATCCGGCTGCCGTCGCCGAGACCCAGCGCCTGCATGCGGCTGGCGAATTTCTCCGCCGGCGGCAGCATCGACGGCAGCGGATTGTTGGTGTCGCGCAATTCCTCGAGATTGAAGAACACCGCGCCGGGGATATGGGCCGTGTCATATTCGGCGGCGGCGTCGCGACCACTGTCGGCCATGACCATCGTCGCATCGACGACGCGCAGATCGGGCGCTCCCAATTCTCCCGCCAGCCATTCGGTGGATACCAGCGCGTCCATCTTCGTCTCCCTGTTCTCGGCAAATTCTGATTAGTGCGGCCATCGGCGGAGGGGAAGGGGTTTAGCGAACGTCCGCATCGTCCTATGGGATGATCGCATGGAAACCACGCATCTCGGCAAATCGAGCGCGCTGCCGGCGAGTCCCGACGCCGCCTGGCTCGATTATGTCGCCAACCCGCGACCCGGCCGGCTCTATCTCGTCCGCTTCGCCGTGCCCGAATTCACGAGCTTGTGTCCGGTCACCGGCCAACCCGACTTCGCGCATCTGGTGATCGACTATGCGCCGGATGCGACGATCGTCGAATCGAAATCATTGAAACTCTTCCTCGGCGCCTTCCGCAACCATGCCGCCTTCCACGAAGACTGCACCGTCGGCATCGCCGAGCGGCTGTTCGCCGAAATGCGGCCCTTCTGGCTACGGATCGGCGGCTACTGGTATCCGCGCGGCGGTATCCCGATCGACGTCTTCTGGCAGTCGGGCGAACCGCCGGCGGGACTGTGGCTGCCGGCGCAGGACGTGCCGGGCTATCGCGGGCGGGGGTGAAACGGCGAGGCGCCGTCAGAACAATCGCTGCTCGTTCTGCACCAGCAATCGCTTCGACTCCTCGTCGCCGGCCTCGATCGCCTTTTTGAACCACGCATCGCTCTGCGCACGATCGGGCGTAAAGCCCAGGCCGGTCGCATAGTTCAGTCCCAGATAGCGCATCGCCCGCGGCAGCCCCTTTTCCGCCGCCTGCAGATACAGGCGATTGGCCGCGTCGACGTCGCGGACCACGCCCTTGCCGCCTTCGTACATCACGCCGAGATCGGCGATCGCATCGACCTCGCCGGCATCGGCGGCCTGTTTCATCGTCGTGAAGGCGCCCTTGGGATCGCGCGCCACGCCGGTTCCGTCCATCAGGCATAAAGCCAGCTGATAGGTCCCCCAGCCATTGCCCTGCGCCGCCGAGAGCCGGAACAGCCGCACCGCCTCGACCGCATCGGCTGCCACGCCGCGACCGCCGACATACATCACGCCCAGATTGGCCTCGCCCAACGCGTCGCCGCGGTCGGCGGCCTTGCGATACCATTTGACCGCCTCGGCCAGGTCCTGCGCCACGCCTTCGCCCGCCTCATAGGCATAGCCGGTCGAGACCATGGCATTGATCCAGCCGATCTCGGCCGCGCGCCGGTACCAGCCCAGCGCCTCGGCCGCGTCGGGCTTGAAACCGATACCGCGCTCATGATTGACGCCCAGGAAATACATCGCACGCGCGTCGCCCAGATCGGCGGCACGGCGATAGAAACGATTGGCCTCGTCGAGATTCCTGGCCACGCCGGTGCCGTTCTCGAGATGGATGCCCAGTTCCACCATCGACCAGACATGGTCGAGTTCGGCCGCCTTGCGCGACCAGGCGACGGCCTGCACGTCGTCGCGCGTCACACCGCTGCCGCGGGCAAAAGCGCTGGCCAGGCTCGCCATCGCATAGACGTCGCCGGCCTCGGCCCCCTTGCGATACCAGCTGACCGCTTCGACCGGATCGGCGGGCACGCCGTCGCCATTCTCATAGGCGGTGCCGATATCGTCATAGGCATAGACATTGCCGTTGCGCGCGGCGATCCGGTACCAGCGCAGCGCCTCGACCACGTCCTTCGCCGTCCCCTGGCCGCTGGAATACATCACGCCCAGCGCGCGCTGGCCAGCGGCATCGCCCGCCTCCGCACCCTTGCGATACCAGCCGACGGCGCTTGCCAGATCGGCCTCGACCCCCTCGCCAAATTCATAGCAGCGACCGAGATCGGTCATCGCATCGCCGCTGCCCAGTTCGGCGGCGCGGCGGAACCAGCGCACCGCCTCGACCGGATCCTTCCCCACACCGCGTCCGTAGCGATACATGATGCCCACGCTGCGCATCGCATTGGCGTTCTGCCGCTCGGCGGCCGCGCGGAACCAGCGTAGCGCCTCGGCCTCGTCCTCGGCGACGCCGCGGCCATCGTCATAGGCGATGCCCAGCATCTGCATCGCATCGCTGTCGCCATCGTCGGCGAGCTGGCGATAGAGCGCGACCGCCTCCGCCTGCTTGCCGTCCTTGCGGAGTCGCTCCGCCCGCGCCCAACGATCGTCGCGCGCGGCCTGTTCGGCGGTCACGCTGGTCAGTGCGCGTGCGTCGGGCGCCATGGCGAGCGCGGCGATCGGCAACAGGAACCAGGCGGGCATTGCGAAACTCCGTGGGCAAGGCCCGCAGACTATCGCGCCGGCGCTGCATTGCACCAGATTCTTCTGTCAATTTTTGCCGTTTACACTAATGTCAACAGCATGACCGCAGCCGCCGCCCTCCCGCATTATCACAGGATCACCGTCGAGCCCGGCGACATCGATTTCATGGGGCACGTCAACAACGCCCGCTATCTCGGCTGGGTGCAGGATGCGGTGGTCGCGCACTGGCAGAATCTGGCGCCGGCCGAGGCGGTCGCGCGGCATTTGTGGGTCGCGCTCAAGCATGAGATCACCTACCGCAAGCCCGCCTTTCTCGACGATCAGGTGATCGCGACGGTGGTGCTCGAAAAGGTCCACGGCGCGCGGGCGTTCTACGAGACGCTGATCAAGCGCGGCGAGGAGGTGCTGGCCGAGGTCAAGTCGAGCTGGTGCTGCGTCGACGCCGAAACGCTGCGTCCGGCAAGGATCGCGGCGGACATTGCCGCACGGTTTTTCCCGAAGGATTGAACCTGTTCCTCCCGCCGCAGGCGGTGGCGGAGGGGAGTCGCGCAAGCGACTTTGGCTCGGAGCGTGGCACGACCGCCGCATTTCCCCTCCACCACCCTTCGGGTGGTCCCCCCCTCCCGATGCCTTCGGCGTAGGGAGGATTTGCTACGGTGCGGTCCCCGGCGGCTGTGCCTCGCACAGGATCAGCGCGAAATTGTCGCCGGCATCGGTCCATTCCGCCAGCGGCGTCCACGCGCCGGCGCGCAGCAGCAACCGGGCGTCGCGCGAGCCATATTTGTGGCTGTTCTCGGTGTGGATGGTCTCGTCCGCAGCCATCGCGAACCGCTCGCCGTCGATCCGGAAGTCGATGTCGCGCTTCGCCGCGAGATGCATCTCGATCCGCGACTCGCCGTCGTTCCACACCGACAGATGCCGGAACGCATCGACCGGAATGTCGCCGTCGAGTTCGCGGTTGATGCGGTGGAGCAGGTTGAGGTTGAACGCCGCGGTCACGCCGGCCGCATCGTCATAGGCTGGCACCAGGATGTCGGGCGATTTGCGCCGGTCCATGCCGATCAGCAGCATCGATCCGATCCCGAGCGTCTCGACCATCGCCCGCAGCAGGTTGACCGCGGTCCGCGCCACCATGTTGCCGATCGTCGAACCGGGGAAGAAGCCCAGCCGCGGCAGATGAAGGATTGCATCCGGGGTGTCGATCGGCCGGGTGAAATCGGCTTCGAGCGGTTCGATGTGCAGCTTGGGAAAATCCTCCGCGAGCGCCGCTGCCGACGCGCGCAGGAACTCGCCGGAAATGTCGATCGGCACATAGGCCGCAGGTTCGACTGCCGACAGGATATGCGGCGTCTTCGTCGACGAACCCGAGCCGAATTCGACCACCGCGCGGCCCGGCCCGACCAGCCGGGCGATCTCGCCGGCATGCGCTTCGAGCAGCGCGGTCTCGATCCGGGTCGGATAATATTCGGGCAGCGCGGTGATCGCCTCGAACAGTTCGGACCCCTGGCGATCGTAGAACCAGCGTGCCGGGATCGCGCGCGGGCGCATCGCGAAGCCCGCCAGCACATCCGCACGGAAGGCCGGATCGGCGGCAACGAGCGTGTCGGTCATCAGATATCCCTTGCGAGCCGCAGGCCGGTGAACTGCCAGCGCTGATGCGGGTAGAAGAAATTGCGGTAGCTGGCGCGCGCATGGCCGCGCGGGGTGGCGCAGCTGCTGCCGCGCAGCACGAACTGGCCGCTCATGAACTTGCCATTATATTCGCCGACCGCGCCGGCGACGGGGCGAAAACCGGGATAGGGCAGGAAGGCGCTGCCGGTCCATTCCCAGACGTCGCCGAACATCTGGCGCAATCCGGACGCGGCTGGCGCCGCCCTCGGCCGGACCGGCCCCGCCGAGTCGAGCTGATTGCCCGAACGGGGATCGAGCGCGCCGGCCGCACTCTCCCACTCGGCCTCGGTCGGCAGACGCGCACCGGCCCAGCGCGCGAACGCGTCGGCCTCGTAATAGCTGATATGGGTGACCGGCGCGGCCGGATGCAGCGGGTGCAGCCCATCGAGCGCGAACGCCGCCCAGCCACGCGTCGCATCGCGCCGCCAATAGAGCGGGGCCTCGATCCGGTTGGCCTTCACCCAGGCCCAGCCGTCCGACAGCCAATGCTCGGCGCGCGCATAGCCGCCATCGTCGACGAACGCCTGCCATTCGCTGTTGCTGACCGGACGATCGGCGAGCGCATGCGGGTGGAGCAGAACCGGATGGCGCGGCCCCTCGCAATCGAAGGCGAAACCGTCGGTCGAGTCACGCCCGATCTCGACGATCCCGCGCGCGCCCTCGATCCAGCGGATCGGTCCGGGCGGCGGGGCGGGTATGTTGCGCGGATCGTCCCACACCGCGGGCGCGACCGGATTGAGCGCGAACAGAGCGAGGATGTCGGTCTGCATCAATTCCTGGTGCTGCTGCTCGTGATGGCAGCCGAGTTCGACCAGTTCGCGCGCCTTGGGCGACAGGCCGGGCAGCGCCGCATCGACCGCCGCGTCGACATGGGCCCGCCACGCCAGCACTTCGTCGAGCGACGGCCGCGTCAGCATGCCGCGCATCGGGCGGGCGTGGCGTTCGCCTTCGGCCTCGTAATAGCTGTTGAACAGGAACGGCCAACGCTCGTCGAACAGCCGATAGAAGGGCACATGATCACGCAGCACGAACGTCTCGAAGAACCAGGTGGTGTGGGCGAGATGCCATTTCGCCGGTGAGGCATCGTCCATCGCCTGGACGGTAGCGTCGGCATCGGACAAGGGCGCGGCGAGCTTTTCGCTCAGCCCGCGCACGTCGCCGAACAGCGCCTGCAGCGGATCGCACGCGCTCTGGGCGTCGAGCCGGGTCGCCATCGTTTTTCCCGCCATCCTGCTGAATCCCCGTTTGCCGTTGAAAGCATCGTCACGGCCAGAAGTTCCTGAACCTGTCTTCATCGCTTGCAGCGTCACGTGAAAATGGCGTGACACAGACGCGATTCAAGACCGATGATCGGAACATAACAGGAACTATGGTGAAGGAAAAGCCCTCAGCGCGATGCACCGGGCACCCACAGGACGTCTCCGCCCGTGCGCGCCGCGAGCCAGCGCGCGGTGACGAACAGATGGTCGGACAGCCGGTTGATATAAGCGAGCGCCTGCGGATTGAGCGCCACCGTGTCCGCCGCGGCTGTCGCCGAACGCTCGGCGCGGCGGGTGATCGCGCGAGCGAGATGGACAGCCGCGACGGCCGCCGAACCGCCGGGCAGGATGAAGCTGGTCAGTGGCGCCAGCGCTTCGTTCATCGCGTCGATCTCGGCCTCGAGCCGCGCGACCTGTGCGGTCACGATCCGCAGCGCCATGTCCGACGGCGCGAAATCGTCGCCCGGCGTGGCGATGTCGGCACCGAGATCGAACAGGTCGTTCTGGATCGTCAGCAGCCGCGCGGCTGCCGGATCGCCATCGGGCAGCGAAGCGATCGCGACGCCGATCGCGCTATTGGCTTCGTCGACGTCGCCGATCGCCTGCATGCGGGCATGATGCTTGGCGACGCGCGATCCGTCGACGAGACCGGTGGTGCCGGCATCGCCCGTGCGCGTGTAGATCCGGTTGAGCTTGACCAATGCGCCGCGCCGTTCCGCTCAGCGGTTGAGCAGCATCAGCAGGGCGACGAGCAGCACCGCGATCGCCTGGAAGCCGACGCGGGCCATCATCATCTTGTTCTGCTTGACGCCCGAAGCGCTGGGTCCGACGCCCTTGAGGTCGGCCTCGGTCGCCTGCAGGAAGGCGATGATACCGCGGATCAGCGCGACCACGGCACCGATGACCGCGGCGATGATCAGGATGACGAGGAGGATGTTACCCATGTCACTGATCTAGGCGCATGACGCGCGGATTCCAAGAGAAGGCTTCCGATCGTCGAACGGTAATCGTGTAAACTGAAGCCGAGGTCCCATGAACAGGGTGGGTCATGAATCGCTGGGCGCCGTAACACGATCTCCCGCGCGTTCGCGCTTGACCGCCGCCCCGAGATTCAAGAAGGCTCCGAACATGAGCTGGTCCGATTTCTTCGGTCGTTTGCTGGGCTTGCCGCCCGTCGAGGCGCCGCCGCCCCCGGCGCCCCCGCCGCAACCACCGGCCGCATCGGCGCCCGCACCCAGCGCATCGCCCGACCCGCGCAAGCCGATCCCGTTCGACTATGACGATCCGCGCATCCCCGAAACCTCGCGTGCGCACGTCCAGATCGTCCGCACCTTGATCGCCGAGGTCGAGGCGCGGGCGCAGAAGAAGGGCGTCGGCCCCACCGATCTGATCGACCTCTATCAGATGCGCGACAATCATCTGCCGACCCTGCTGCTCAGCTATGTCGAGATCCCGGCCGAGCATCGCGCCGAAATCTTCCGCAGGACCGGCCATTCGGCGAGTTTCATCCTCAACGAAGGCCTCGACAAGATGGCGGCGCGGCTGCGCGCGATGTCGCGTTCGCTGGCGCAGGGCGATCTCGACGCGTTCGCCGCCAATACCCGCTTCATCGACACGCGCTACGGCAGCGACTTCTCGCCGATCGATCCGCTCGACTGAGCGCCCAGCATCGCACGAAGTGTTTCCGCACTCACGCCTTCCGCCCGCAACGCCGCCAGCGATTTCGCGCCGTCGCGCTTGGCGAGCCGCTTGCCGTCCGGACCCGTCAGCAGCCGGTGATGGCGGTAAGCGGGCGCGGGCAGGCCGAGCAGCGCCTGCAGCAGGCGGTGGACATGGGTGGCGGAGCGCAGATCCGCGCCGCGGATGATGTCGGTCACGCCCTGCGTCGCGTCGTCGACCGTCACCGCGAGATGATAGCTGGTCGGCGCGTCCTTGCGGGCGATCACGATGTCGCCATGGATTTCGGGCGTGGCGGCGATCGCGCCGTGATCGAGATCGGTCCAGTGCAGCGGTCCTGCGTCCTGGATCGCCTTCGCCATGTCGAGGCGCCAGGCGTGCGGCTCGCCGGCGATGCGGCGCGCGCGGTCGGCCGGTGACAGGCGCCGGCAGGTTCCCGGATAGAGCGGCCCGTCGGACCCCTGCGGGGCGGCGTGCGGCGCGGAGGCGCTGGCCGCGATCTCGGCGGCGATCGCCGCGCGCGTGCAGAAACAGGGATAGGCCAGGCCCGCGGCCTTCAGCCGGTCGAGCGCGTCGGCATAGAGCGGCAGCCGTTCCGACTGGCGCGCGACCTGTCCATCCCAGCGCAGGCCGAGCCAGGTCAGATCCTCGATGATGCCGGCGACATACGCCTCGCGGACCCGGCCGGGATCGATATCCTCGATCCGCAACAGGAAGCGTCCGCCGTGCGCACGGGCATGGTCGTGCGCCTGAAGCGCCGAGAAAGCGTGGCCCGGATGGAGCTGCCCGGTCGGACTCGGCGCGAAACGCGTAACGACGCCGCCCCTCGAATCAGACTCTTGACGCCACGTTGCCCGATCTGCTGTCATGCTGACGTCATGTTTCTCGGCGAATTGGCCGTGGCAAGACGTGACAGCAAAGGGGGGACGAAGTTTCGTCATGTATCATCCCGATCTGATCCGACATCCGGACAGCTGTCCCACGCTCGTGCTCAACGCCGATTATACGCCTTTGAGTTACTATCCGCTCAGCCTGTGGCCATGGCAGACCGCGATCAAGGCGGTGTTCCTCGATCGCGTCGATATCGTCGCGACCTATGAGCGGCAGGTGCGAAGTCCCACCAGCGCGATGAAGATCCCGTCGGTCATCGCGCTCAAGCAATATGTCCGCCCTTCGCAGCATCCCGCCTTCACCCGTTTCAACCTGTTCCTGCGCGACAAATTCTCCTGCCAATATTGCGGCGGAACGCGCGACCTCACCTTCGATCATGTCGTCCCGCGCGCCTATGGCGGCCGCACGACCTGGGAGAATGTGGCGACCGCCTGCGCGCCCTGCAATCTGCGCAAGGGCGGCCGCACGCCGCGCGAAGCCAAGATGCCGCTCCACATCGCGCCGATCCGGCCGACCAGCTGGCAGCTGCAGGAACATGGCCGCAGCTTCCCGCCCAATTTCCTCCACGAAAGCTGGCATGACTGGCTCTACTGGGACATCGAGCTGGAGGCGTAGGACTTCTTCCCCGGCACGGGGAGGGTTTGTCGTCACTGCGCCGACACGGCCCAGGCCGCGGCCACCCGGCGCCGCAGATAGCGCCGATAGTCCTGATACTCCCCGGCCAGTCCGGCGTCGCGGCCGGCGCCGGCCGTGCGCAGGATCGCCGCATCGGCAGCGTCGCGCAGATCGGCCAGCGCCGGTCCGGCTTGTCCCGTCGCCAGCAGTTCGAGCGAACCGAGGTCGCCGCGCAAGGCGATGCTGGTCGGATGCGCGCGCCCGAGCACCGTGTCGCTCGCGGCGGAGGCCGTGCGGTACAATGTCGAGGCTTCCGCGGTTTCGCCGGTACCCCACAAGGCGGCGGCGAGGTTGGCATTGGCCACCAGCGTCGCGGGATGCCGCTCGCCATGCGCCGCCCCGCTGATCGCCGCGGCCATCCGGTAGAGCGGCAGTGCGACCACGCCCAGACCCGCCTTGATATAGCAATTGCCGGCATTCGACGCGGCGATGCCGACATCGGGATGCGTCTTGCCGAGCGCATCCTGCAACTGGCCGACCGCACTGGCCAGCACGCTGCAGGCGTCGGCGGCGCGGCCCGTGCCGAGCAGGGCGATGCCGAGATTGGAGCGCGTCTCGGCGGTCAGCGGATGCGCGGGGCCGAGCGCCGCGCTGCGCGTCGCCAGCGCCTTGCGCAGATAGGGTTCGGCATCGGCATGGCGCCCCTGCTGCACCAGCAATGTGCCGAGATTGTTGTAGGCGGTGGCGGTCGCCGCATCCTCCTCGCCCAGCTTCGCGACGCGGATCGCCAGCGCGCGGCGCAGCAACGGCTCGGCTTCGCCAAAACGCGCCTGGTTGATCAGGACATGGCCGATATTGTTGAGGCTCGACGACACAGCGACGTCATCGGGCACCGGTTGCGCCGACTGGATCGCCAGCGCCCGGCGAAACCGCGCCTCCGCCTCGCGATAGCGGCCGCGCGTATCGAGCGTCTTGCCCTCGGCGTTGAGCACCAGCGCCATGTCGGCGGTGTCCGCGGCGGTCGCCGCCAGCGCCTGCGCGAACAGCGCGTCGAGTTCGTCGAACCGGCCCTGGCCGTTGAGGTTGAGCGCGAGCGCGACCGCCGCCATCGCCCGTCGCACCCCGGCCGCTTCGGGCTGGCGCAGGCGCAGCGCGAGCAATGCCCGGCGCAATGGCTCCGCCGTCGCGGCGCGGCCATCCTCCTCGAGCTGCGATGCCTGGCTGTCGAGCGTGTCGGCAATGCTGTTGCTGCTATTGTCGAGCGGTCCGCGCGAGAGCAGGATCAGCATGCCCGTCAGCAGTGGCCGCGACTCCTCGAGCAACCCCGCCGCCTGCACCGCGCCGGCATAGGATTGCGCGAGTTCGGGCAAGGTCTCGATCGCCTCCGCCGGATCCGCCACTGCCCGCTCGACCGCCCGCAGCGCGAACGGATAGCCGGCCACCGCCTGCTTCGCCTGCAGGGCCGAGAAGGCGGTCAGATAGAGCAGGATCGCGCAGGCCGATTCGTTCGGCCGGATGGTGCGGCAGCGTTCATATTCGGTACGGGCCAGCGCGAAGGTCGCGCCCATATCCTCGCCGTTCGATGCCATCTCCAGCGCATCGGACGGCTGCACCATCGCCGCCTCGTTCACTTGTGCAGCCGCGATTGCCGGCGGGCTGGCCAGCGCGAGTGCGGCCATGAGAATTGGGAGGGCCGGACGGGCTGGCATGGGGGTAGAACCCTAGCCGCAAATTGTGCCATTTGAAACGCTCGGCATCCGGTCGTTACCGCAGCGCAATCGATGGTTGACCGCATCCCCGCTGCGGTGCAGCATCGCCCCATGGCCGCTGCTCCCCCGATCACGCAAAACCCCGATATCCGCTATCTTGGCAAGCTGCTGGGGGATGTCATCCGCGCCTATGGCGGCGACACCTTGTTCCGGCGGACCGAGTATATCCGCTCGGCCTCGGTCGATCGCCATCGCGGCGTCGCCGGCGCCGACGCGATCGACACTGGGCTCGACGTGCTCAGCCTCGACGATACGATCGCCTTCGTTCGAGGGTTCATGCTGTTCTCGATGCTCGCCAACCTCGCCGAGGACCGCCAGGGCGTCGCGACCGAACCCGGCGCCGATGTTGTCCATGCGCTCGAACGGCTGAACGCCGAGGGCGTCGGTGCCGATGCCGTCGCGGCGATGCTCGCGGATGCGCTGGTCGCGCCGGTGCTGACCGCGCACCCCACCGAAGTCCGCCGTAAATCGATGATCGACCATCGCAACCGCATCGCCGAACTGATGCTGTTGAAGGATATGGGCCGCGACGAGACGCTGGAGGGCGATCGCGTCGACGATGCGATCTACCGCCAGATCGCCCTGCTGTGGCAGACCCGTCCGCTGCGGCGCGAGCGGCTCTATGTCGCCGACGAGGTCGAGAGCGCGCTTGCCTATTTCCGCGATGCCTTCCTGCCCGCGCTGCCCGCGCTCTATGCCCGCTGGGACCGCGCGCTCGGCCAGCGCGTGCCCAGCTTCCTGCGCCCCGGCAGCTGGATCGGCGGCGATCGCGACGGCAACCCCTATGTCACCGCCGCGTCGCTCGAACTGGCGCTGTCGCGCGCCGCCGAAACCGTGATCGCCTATTATCTCAGCGCGCTCCATGCGCTCGGCGCCGAACTCTCGATCTCGACCGAACTCGCGACCGTCAGCCCTGCCGTTCTCGCGCTCGCCGAGCAGAGTGGCGACGACAGCCCGGCGCGCCGCGACGAGCCTTATCGGCGCGCGCTGAGCGGCATCTATGCGCGTCTGGCGGCGACTTTCACCGCGATCAGCGGCCGCGCGCCGCCGCGCCCGTCGCCGGTCAGCGGCGAACCCTATCCCGATCCGCAGGCGTTCCGCGCCGATCTCGTCGCGATCGGCGTCGACCTCGCCGGCATCGGCGGCGGCGCGTTCAAGGCAGGCGGCGCGCTCGGGCGGCTGATCCGCGCGGTCGAGACCTTCGGCTTCCACCTCGCCACGCTCGACATGCGGCAGAACTCGTCGGTCCACGAACGGGTCGTCGCCGAACTGCTCAAGGTCGCCGGCGCCGAACCCGATTATCTCGCGCTCGACGAGGCAGCGCGCGTCGCTCTGCTGCGGCGCGAACTCGCCAATGCCCGCCCGCTGACCAGTCCGTTTGCCGAGTATAGCGAGGAGACCCAGGGCGAACTCGCGATCGTCCGCGCCGCCGCCAAGGCGCACCGCCGTTATGGCCCGGCCTGCATCACCAACTACATCGTCTCGATGGCGCAGAGCGTGTCCGATCTGCTCGAGGTCAACATCCTGCTCAAGGAGGCCGGGCTCTACCGGCCGGGCGAACAATCGACCGCGGCGATCATGGCGGTGCCGTTGTTCGAGACGATCGGCGATCTCGACGAGGCGCCGGGCATCATGGCGGAATGGCTGTCGCTGCCCGACATCGCCGGAATCTCGGGTGTCCGCGGTCATCAGGAAGTGATGATCGGCTATTCGGACAGCAACAAGGATGGCGGCTATCTGACCTCCACCTGGGGCCTTCATCAGGCCAGCCGCGCGCTGGTGCCGGTGTTCGAACAGGCCAATGTCGCGATGCAATTGTTCCACGGTCGTGGCGGCTCGGTCGGCCGCGGCGGCGGCTCCAGCTTCCAGGCGATCCGCGCGCAGCCGCACGGCACCGTCGCCGGCCGCATCCGCATCACCGAGCAGGGCGAGGTGATCGCCGCAAAATATGGCAGCGTCGAAAGCACGATGACCAATCTGGAGGCGATGGCCTCCGCGACCCTGCTCGCCTCGCTGGAAAAGTCCGGCATCGCGGAAGCCGATCGCGTCCGTTTCGCCGGCGCGATGGACACATTGTCCGACGCCGCGTTCAAGGCCTATCGCGGTCTGGTCTACGAGACCGACGGCTTCCGCCAGTTCTTTCGCCAGATGACGCCGCTGATCGAGATCGCCGACCTCAAGATCGGCTCGCGCCCGGCCAGCCGCAAGAAATCGGACGCGATCGAGGATCTGCGCGCGATCCCCTGGGTGTTCAGCTGGGCGCAGGCGCGGGTGATGCTGCCGGGCTGGTACGGCGTCGGCGAGGCGCTGTCGGGTTTCAAGGACCAGGCGCTGCTGCGCGAGATGGTCGAGGCGTGGCCGTTTCTGCAATCGACCCTGGCGAACATGGAGATGGTGCTCGCCAAGTCCGACATGGGCATCGCCGCCAAATATGCAGAACTGGTCGAGGACCAGACAGCCGCCCAAGCGATCTTCGGCCGCATCCGAGAGGGTTGGCAGAAAGCGCATGACGGCCTGCTGACCGCCACCCGCCAGACCCGCCTGCTGGAGAAGAACCCGGCGCTCGACGAGTCGATCCGGCTGCGCCTGCCCTATATCGAACCGCTGAACCTGCTGCAGATCGAATTGCTCAAGCGCCACCGCGCGGGGGAGGACGATCCGCGGATCCGGGAGGGGATCCAGTTGTCGATCAATGCGGTGGCGACGGCGTTGCGGAATAGCGGGTAAGTTCTGCGCTAAGGGTCTGTCAAAAAATTACAGCGTCGCTTTGAGATTTGATGGTATAGTTCCATTCGCCATGGAAGTCGTGGCGATGGAGATTGATTGCGTCGAGTTCGGCGTCGTCGACCTTTCGGCCCTTTGGATAGACGTTGGTGTCGAGTTCGCTGCGAACGGTGAGGCCGGCCTTGGTGGTCGTGGCTGCGATCAGTTGGACGATGGTCTGGTGGCTGACGAGCGGTCGGCCACGCCAGTTCTGGGTGATGTAGGAGGAGAGACGATGCTCGATCCTGTTCCATTTGCTGGTGCCGGGCGGCAGATGGCAGACGGTGATGTCGATATCGAGTTCGGTGGCGAGAGCCTGAAGTTCGATCTTCCACAGACGTACGCGTGAGCCGTTGCTGCCGCCCCCCCCAGCCTTCGCCGGGGCAGGCTGCAGTGATGAGCAGTGTTCTCGCGTTGGGATAGCGTGCTTGTCCCATGGTCTGCCACCAGCGGCGGATCGAGTTGACGGCGAAGCTGGCGGTATCATGGTCGATACCGACGCTGACCCAGCCGGCATTGTCGGCGATGTCGTAGACTCCGTAGGGGGATGCCCTGCCGAGTTCAGGGATCTTGAAGTCGTGTACCCGCACCTTTTCAGGATCGCCTTTAGGTCGATAGTCACGGCCATTGTTCTTGAAATCGCCGACCAGTTCCTTCTTCTTGGTGTCAACCGAAATGGCAGGTTGCCCGGCCGCCATCGCCTCCTGCACCCGATCATTGATGTAGTGGAACTGCGCATCGCGGTCCGGGTTGCTCGCGCCCTCGATCGTCTTGCGATTGGCCTGCAGCGAATAGCCCAATTGACGCAACAGCTTGCCGACAGTCTCATGCGAGATGCGGTAGCCCAGCGCCTGCAAGTCTGCAGCCAGATTGCGCAAGCTTCTGGCCGTCCACCGGAGCGGAACGATCGGATCGCCGCGTGTGACCGGCTCGACCAGACGCTCCAGCTCGCCCAGCAATTTCGGGTCCGTCGCCGTCAGCGACTTCCTGCCGGCGCCCGCCCGGCGCACGCGATCCTGCAATCCCTGTCCAGGCGTTTCATCCCGCAGTTCGGCAATGCCTCGACCGATCGTGCTGCGCGCGATGCCCGTCACCTGCGACACCATCTTCACACCACCACGGCCCGCCGACAACGCTTCCGCCGCAGCAAAACGGCGACGTCCGCGTTCGTCCAGAACGGCATCAAGGGCTGCGAACCGCAACCGAATGGCATTTTCGTCGATCACGACAACGATTCTAGACGCGCCGACTCGCCTCGGGAATCCCCAACACCAAAATCAAACGCCACGATTCAACAATTTTTTGACAGACCCTTAGCGTGGAGGAGATTAGCAGATTCATTCAGCTTGAGTCTTAATTTCGGGAGGTGACTTCAGAAATGTGGAGGTGTACGGCTCTGCTCGGTCCGCGCTTGGTATGTCTTGCATGTCCAGGAACTATGTGTAAGTCGCTTCCCATTACGGAAGCGGTGGGGAGCGCGCTTGAATGGCTGATCAACTCTCAAGTGCCGAGCGTTTAGAAGCGCTTATGCGAATTGCTGACTTTCATATTGAGCGTCTCAAAACTCGGCAAGCCCTTGAATGGCGAGTTACGTTTGGATTTTGGGCTGTTCTGACGGCTTCTCTTATATACATTAAACAAGGCCTTCCGCCAGTAGGAATTATTATTTTAGTTGCTATGTTAACTCTGCATGCTATTTGGATATTTTTAGTTAATTTGCGTAATTTCCATGAAGTGACCCGGGCCTATTTCTACAGGGATTGCTCTGAGAAAATTCTTAACTCAAGCGCATTCGATTTTTCGAGCAGCCCTAAGGGCTGGAATCAATCGAATCAGGTGGAAAGATCAAAAATCAAGGTAGAAGTCATAAAATCACCGCTCGTCTGGTTCCAATTCGCAATAACGATGCTTCTTGTGGTGCTTATAATATGGTTACCAAAAACCGGCCTGCTGCACGCAGGCTAGAGCGACGGCAGCACGTGCCAAATCCCAACGCGGAGTTTCAGGGACACCGAGAAGTTTCGGGAAGTTTCGGGGACACAATACTAAACTCGACCCATCGTTCCGCGTCGTCCACAGCATCGGTCGACATCGTGTCACGCTGCGTCACCCGTTCCGCTTTCGTGCGGCAGAGACAATTGCGTCGATCTGGTCCATCGCCTCATCGTGAGGGATGACGCGACCGGCTTCCACATCGGCCAGCCCCCGCTGGATGCCTCGGATGATCTCGCGTTCGCGCTCCGCAGAGTTGGAGATTGCCTCGGCCGCGAGGTCAGGCTGGCTGGATCGCGCATCGTCCGCCAGCTGACCGCGCTCGTCCTCGACATCTGGGGATACCGGGATCGTCAAATTTTGCTCGTGAGTATTTCGGTGACGCCATTTTCCGCCCCTGCGGCCATCAGCGCGCGTAACGCCGCATTCGGCGGGGGCGGATTATCCAGTGCCGCGATCAGCGCTGCGCTCTGGTCGGGATCGAGGTTGAACACGCGCTGGTCGAGCAACACGTCGATCGCGTGAAGGCGCGCGCACTCGATCATGAATGCCGTGCGTGATTTGCCCTGTGCCGCCGCGGCCGAGTCGATCAGCTCGCGCGTCGTTTTCGGCAGGCGCATCGTAATTCTGGTGTCGGCCTTCGGCCGCTCGGCAGCGGTCGCCATCGCACATCTCCTTTGGACAAACGAATGTCGGCGATCATGACGCCGTCAATACGCGATATGGTGTCTTTATACGAGCACAGCTTCGGCAGCGGCGTTGATTTTTCGAGATGTGCGGTCCGATCAGCCTCGCTTGGTCCCTACGATCCGGTCGCGATCGAACAGGTCGAGGCGTCTCGCCTTGGCCCGATCCCGAATACGATCCTGAACCTGCTTCACGTATCCTTGCGGCATCGCCCCATAAACCCAATCGGTGCGCCTGTCGGGAACGATACCGGGATCGTTCCAGTTCACCCGGTTGACCTCGGTCACGACGATCCACGATGGTTCGTCGTCAAGGCCCAGATGCTTTTTGACGGCGAGAGGTATTTCAATCGCCTCGCTGGCAGAACGCGGTGGTGAATGCGTAATGGGCGCAACGATCACGTGTTTCACGGTCCCGGCTTGATCGGGGGCGGCGATCACGATGGCGCAAGGCCGTTCTTTCTGGCCTTCCGATCGCCCGCGCTGATACTCATCCTTCCAGAGATAGTCGTAGCGGATGACGAGGCCTTACACAGGCTCCGGCTTTTTCACGTCTCTACCGCATCAGATGATCGAGATGCTCGTTCCGGGGGCCATGGTGGGTTCGCATATAGTCGAGTTCCTCATCGGTCAGATCTTCGACCGCGACCGCCTCACGCGAGTCGCGGGCCTTGAGGCGTTCATACTCGTCGATGTCGAGCAGCACGCGCACGCGGCGGCTGTGTTTGGTGATAAACACCGGTGCCTTAGCGGCCTTTTCGATATAGAGTCCCGCCCGGTTCTGGAACTCGGTCGAGGCGACGGTCAGTTCAGCCACTCATGCTCTCCAATATTCCCGTTTCCCGATAATAGCTAATTTGATGGTTTTAGGCAAGAACGGGATTGAGCGGGTGCTCACCGACGAGTTCAGAATGCGTTAGGCCATATTGGTCGGGAGGCGCTACGCGCGTCGTGACGATCACAAACCATGGCCGTGCCAGTCTCGTCCTGATGTCCTATGCCGAATATGAAATGCTGAAGCGTCGCGATCGGGAAGTCCTCACCATGGAGGATTTCACCGACGCCGACCGACGGGCCGTCACCGAGAGCAGGGCACCGGCAGAGGCCAGCGCTTTCGACCACGAACTCGACGACTGAAATTGGTCTTTCGCGACCCCTCTCAATGATCGAGATCGACGCCCAGCCCCAGGGTCGCGATCATCGCCTTGAGGTCGGCCCCTTCGCGTTCGCTCGGCGCCCAGCGCCCGGCCGCGAACGCGAGCAGCCGCCCGACGAAATCGAGCTTGAGCACGATCGTCGGCGTCAGGCGGAACGGATAGAGGTCCGGCTGGCCCATACTGCGGTTGATCGCGTTGAGTGCGAACGCGAACGGGATCCAGCGTGCGACCAAGGTCGCGGTGTCGCTATCATAAGGGTCGAAATCGACGGTGGCGGCCGTGGCGACGGTCGCGCCGGGTGGGGGATCGAGCCGCGTGCCGAACTGGCCGATCGTCGCCAGCGTATCGACGATGTGGAGATAATGCGCGAAGGTCTCGGCGAAATCCTCCCACGGGTGGACGGTCGCATAGGATGAGACGAAATTCTCCTCCCAGCCCGCGGCGGCCGGGTGGGCATAATGCGCCTGCAGCGCCGCGGCGTAATCGGCGCGCTCGTCGCCGAACAGGTTGCGGAATGGCAGCAGGTCGGGCGAGAATTCGACCAGCCGGTGCCAGAAATAATGGCCGATCTCATGCCGGAAATGGCCGACCAGCGTGCGGTACGGCTCGCCCATCTCGCGCCGGATCCGCTCGCGCGCGGCGTCGTCGGCCTCGATCAGGTTGATCGTCACGACCCCGCTCGCATGGCCGGTCAGCAATTGCGGCGCAAAGCCCATCTCGGCCGACGGATCGTAGAGCAGATCGAACCAGATATGCGGCCCTTCGTCGATCGACAGGCCGAGCCGGATCAGTCCATGGACGACGCGACGCTTCGCCTCCTCGATCCGCTTCCAGCGCGAGAGCACGCCGGTGACGCTGAGATCGGGGATCATCCGGTTGTGGCGGCAGGCGGTGCACTGGACAGGCGTGTCGGACGCGGCGACCAGCCAGTTGCACACGCCATAGCGGGCATTGTCGCATTGCCGCAGGTCCTGACGGCTGCCGCGCGCGTCGAGCCATTCGCCGCTTTCCGCCTCGAAATGGTGAAACCCGCCGGCCGCGGGATCGAAGCCCACGCTATGGCCGCAGGCGTGGCAGGCCTGCGCCTCGAAATGCAGCAGATGGCGGCAGTGCGAGCAGGTCAGTGGCGGCAAATATCCATGCTCCGATGCGACGGGGAACGCGTGAGGACCGATGGCGGATTCGTGCCGCCATTGCGTCTTGTCGGCGATCTGGCGAGGCGATGCCATCGCATTCGTTGCGCGTGCGAGCGCGCGGCGGGTCACGCCTCGCTCGCTTAACATCGCGCAAGCGCTCTCCGCCGCCGCGCATTTTCCTCGCAAAAACAGGGATCAATTGCCGGCGAAGCTCGTTCCACCGGCTTCTTCGACCTATCGCTTGAGGCCCTGAATGCTGATCCACGCCGGTTTCGACATCGCTTTCGATGCCCCCGCGCCAAGCACGATGCTGGCGCTGCTGAGCGTTCATCCGTCGCGCAACAAGGATCTGCGCTCGCCGCATCGGATCCTGACGTCGCCGGACGTTCCGATCTACGACTTCGTCGACGGGTACGGCAATGTCTGCACGCGGCTGACGGTGCCGGCGGGGGGCATCGCGCTCAAAGTCGACTTCACGATCGAGGATAGCGGTCGCGTCGATACGCGCGCGCCAGACGTGCCCGTAGCGCCGGTCGATGCGCTGCCCGATGACGTGCTCGTCTATCTCCTCGGCAGCCGTTATTGCGAGACCCAGCACCTGATGCAGTTCGCCTGGGCCCAGTTCGGCCACATCGAATCGGCGCGCGACCGCGTCGAGGCCATCGTCGCGTGGACGCACAACCATCTGACCTTCGGCTACCAGCATGCCCGATGTGACCGAACCGCATTCGACGGCTATCGCGAGCGCGTGGGCGTGTGCCGGGACTTCGCGCATCTCGCGATCACCTTGTGTCGCTGCGTCAATATCCCGGCGCGCTACTGCACCGGCTATCTCGGCGACATCGGCATCCCGCCGGTCGATGCGCCGATGGACTTCAGCGCGTGGTTCGACGTGTTCATCGACGGCGACTGGTACACTTATGATGCGCGCCACAACCAGCCGCGGATCGGCCGCATCCTGATGGCGCGCGGCCGCGACGCGACCGATACCGCGCTCACGACCTCATTCGGGCCGACCATATTGCAGCGGTTCGAGGTGATCACCGACGAGATCGTTGACGACGACCATGGCGCTGCACTGAAGGCACCGCCGCTGCGGCTGGCGGCATAGGACTGGCGGCCCAGGGTCTGGCAGCATAGCCGCCGTCAGCGGCGCGATCTGTCCTCGAGCAGCAGGTCCTTGCCCCGATCCCTGACGATCCCGGCGATCATGCCGCCCATGAACGACAGCGAGGGCGGCAAGGTGAGGCTCACTCTGACCTTGTCGTCCTCGACGTCCAGATCGGCGACGACCTTCTGCCCCAGCGCCACGACATCGACGACCATATGATCCTCGGCGGGCCATGACGAGTCCACCGTCGCCACGCCGCCGGGGAGATGCGCCGGCAGTTCGCCGATCCGCGCGGCCATGCGGCGCCGGACTTCGGCGCGGCCGAGGCTGTGGGGAATCTCGATGACGACGGGATTGGACATCGGGTGGTTACGCTCGCGGGGAGATGATGGTTCCGCGCCAAAGCCATGTTTCGGGTCCCCGATGCAATCCCCTCGCCCGCTTGCGGGAGAGGGAAGCCGCCGCAGGCGGCGAGGGTGAGGGCCTGAAGGGCGCGACCCGCACAGGCCCTCACCCTGGCCCGCTGCGCGTGCCTGTCCCTCTCCCGCAAGCGGTAGAGGGGTAGTTGAATGCCTCTTGAATCCGCACGCCAATCGGCCGACCTGAGCATCAGTCCACCAAGAAGCCAGAACAGGTGCGAGGATGACGATGACCGATACCGATGCGCTGCTTGCTGCCAATCCATTGCTGGCCGACAGCGACCTTCCCGATTTCGCGCATATCCTGCCCGAACATGTCGTCCCCGCCACCGAGCAACTGATCGCCGACCATCGCGCCGCGATCGACGCGATCGTCGCGACCGGGTCTGCCGATTTCCCGTCGGTGATGCTTGCCGGCGAGCGCGCCGACTTCGCGATGACGCGCGGCTGGCAGCCGGTCACGCATCTGACCGGCGTCGCCGATACGCCCGCCTTGCGCGAGGCGCACGGCATCGCCGAGGCGAAACTCACCGCCTATCTGATGGAGGCAGGACAGAATCGCGAACAGCATGAGGCGATCCGCCGGATCACCGATCGCCGCGATTTCGACGTGCTGCCGAAGGCGGAGCGTCGCGCGGTCGAGATGGCGCTGCGCGGTTTCCGCCTGTCGGGCGTCGCGCTCGAAGGCCCCGCGCGCGAACGCTTCCTCGAAGTCGGCGTCGAACTCAGCCGGCTCGGGACCGAATTCGGCAATGCCATCCTCGACTCGACCGAGGCGTGGACCGAGCATGTCACCGACGAGGCGGCGCTGGCCGGCATCCCAGACACCGACAAGGCGATCCTCGCCGCCTATGCGCAGGAAAGGGGCCTCGAAGGCTGGCTGGTGACGCTGCGCCAGCCCAGCATCAAGGCGGTACTGTCTTACGCCGCCGACCGCGACCTGCGCCGCCGCGTCCATCGCGCCTATGGCACGCGCGCGTCGGACCTGGCGGACAATCCCGCCTTCGACAACAGCGCGCGGATCGAGGCGATCATGAAGCTGCGCCACGAATCCGCGCAATTGCTCGGCTTCGCCGATTCTGCGGCTCGGTCGCTCGCGACCAAGATGGCGTCCGATTTCGACGAGGCCGATGCGTTCCTGCTCGACCTCGCCCGCCGTGCCCGTCCGGTTGCCGAGGCGGAACTGGCGCAGGCGCGCAGCTTTGCCGCCGAGCATTTCGGCATCGAGACGCTCGAACCCTGGGACCTGAACTATGTCGCGGAGGCGATGCGGCGGACTTTGCATGGCGTCGACCAAGGAGCGATCAAGGCCTATCTGCCGGCGCCGCGCGTGCTGGCCGGCACCTGCGCGCTGATCGAACGGCTCTATGGCGTCCGTCTCGTCGCGCGCGAGTCGGTGTCGGTCTGGCATCCCGACGCCGTGTTCTACGATGTGATCGACCGCGACGGCGCGGTCATTGCCGGCGTCTATCTCGATCTTTATGCGCGTGCCGCCAAGCGCGGCGGGGCGTGGATGGACGTCTGCCGCCCGCGCTTCCGCGACGCTGGCCGCCTGCATCGGCCGATCGCCTTCCTCACCACCAATTTCGCACCGCCCGCCGGCGATCAGCCGTCGCTGCTGACGCACAACGACGTGGTAACGCTGCTGCATGAATTCGGCCATGTGCTGCACCATCTGCTGACCGAGGTCGACCTGCCGTCGATCGGCGGGATTTCGGGCGTCGAATGGGATGCGGTCGAACTGCCCAGCCAGTTCATGGAGAATTTTGCCTGGGATCGCGATGCGCTGCTGCCGCTGACCGGCCATGTCGAGACCGGCGAGCCATTGCCCGAGGCGCTGTTCGATCGCATGCTGGCCGCGCGCCAGTTCCAGGCGGGGATGGCGGTGCTGCGCCAGATCGAGTTCGCCGCGTTCGATCTGGAGCTGCACCATGATTATGATCCGGCGCGCGGTGCCCGCGTGATGGAGACGCTGACGAAGGTGCGCAGCGAGGTCGCGGTGATCAAGGCGGCGCCATGGGATCGGTTCCCGCATGCGTTCAGCCATATCTTCGCGGGCGGCTATGCGGCCGGCTATTACAGCTATTTGTGGGCGGAACTGCTGTCGGCCGATGCGTTCGAACTGTTCGCCCACGGCAGCGGCGCAGTCATGTTCCGCCGCGAGATATTGTCGGCTGGCGCCAGCCGGCCGGCGGCGGAGAGCTTCCAGGCCTTTGCCGGCCGCCCGCCGAAGATCGACGCGCTGCTGCGCATGCGCGGGCTGGCGGCGTAATTTCGGGGCTGAGATCGGTCAGACCCCCTTCCCCCTTGATGGGGGAAGGATACGGAGACTTATGAGCGCAGCGAATTAGTCGGAGTTGGATGGGGGTGATGTTTGGCGAATGGCTCTACGCCGAACGTCACCCCCATCCAGCTCCGACTAGGGCCCGCCAAGGGGCGGACCCAAGTCTGCGCAACCTTCCCCCATCAAGGGGGAAGGGGTACTCACGCACTCCACTCCCCGATATCGTCTTCCTGACCGATCAGCGCGAGGCCGTGCGCGATCGAGGTCAGTTCGCCGCCGGTCGCAATCCTGCTCGCATCGAACCGGCGGTCGAAGATCCGCCGGATCGCCGGGATCAGCGACGAGCCGCCGGTCAGGAAGACGCGGTCGATTGTCGCGGCCTCGACCCCCGCTTTGGCTAGCGCCACATCCACCGTCGCCTCGATCCGCACCAGATCCTCGGCGATCCAGCTTTCGAAACCTTCGCGTGTGACCTCGGCCGCGATATCGAGTCCGCCGCCGGCGAAGCGGAAACTGGCCTGTTCCTCGGTTGACAGCGTGCGTTTGAGCCGGCCGACAGCGTCGTACAGCGGATAGCCGAGCTCATTCTCGATCACCGCGATCATCCGGCCGATCGCTTGCCGGTCGATCGCGCTTTTGTGCAGCTTCGACAAGTCCTCCATCGTCCGGCGGTTGCGCATCAGCGCGAGCCGCGACCAGTCGGCGAAATCGTTGAAATAGCCGGGCGGGATTTCGAGGATCTTGTCGAACGAGCGATAATGGCCGCCCTTGCCGAGCATCGGCAGGATCAAGCGGTCGATGATCCGGTAATCGAAGCGGTCGCCGGCAATGCCGATGCCCGCCGATCCCAGCGGGACGCAGCGGTGCGCGGCGCCGGGGGCGGCGACGCGGACGATCGAGAAATCGCTGGTGCCGCCGCCGAAATCGGCGACGAGGATGGTCGCGGGCTCGGTGAGCCGCGATGCGAAGCTGAACGCGGCGCCGAGCGGTTCGTAGACATAATGGATATCGGTGCCCAGCGCCGCGAACATCGCGTCGTAGCGCTGGCGCGCGAGTGCGGCATCGGGCCGGGCGCCGACATATTCCACCGGCCGCCCGACGACGATCCGGGCCGGCGGCGCGTCGAGTGCGCCGCCGGCATGCGCGATCAGCCGCGCGAGGAACATCCGCCCCAACTCGTCGAAGCGGTAGCGTTTCTCGAACACCGAGGCATGTTCGAAAATCGCACTCGCCGCGACCGACTTGAACGACTGGATGAACCGGCTGTCCTGCGGATATTCGAGATATTCGGCGATCGCCCAGGGACCCGCCTCGTGCGCGACGCCGCCGCGAACGCCGTCGTCATGCCAGAAGCACAAGGCGGAGCGGAACACCGCACCGGTCGCATGCGCGCCTTGCAGATCGATCAGTTCCGAAACGCCATCGCCATTCGCGCGCGCCACCACGGTATTGGTCGTGCCGAAGTCGAGACCCAAAGCGGGGCGGGTGGCTTTGGATTGCATGAAGCGGCTCCGGCAGGGACCATATCCGCGCTGGCCGCGGGCCGGAGCCTATCGCATCGGTCCGACCCCGCCGCAAGCCGCGATCGGCGCGCCGGTTGCGGCCGACCGCTGGTCGGCAGGCGTCATTTGCCCGTGCGGCGGATCACTTCGTCCAGCGTTGCGACCGACAGGCCGAACTTGGTGATGACCATGTGATTCTGCGCGCTCTGGCCGTCGGCCGCGACGCGCACCCATTGTTCGGCTTTCTCGCCCGACTTCATCCGATAGGTCAGATGCAGGACGTTGCCGGCGATGTCCCCGGTGACCGCGCCCTTGGCATCGGTGATCGTCCCCGTCAGGCGCCCGGGCGCGGTTTCGCGCAGCAGCCATTGGCGGCGCTGGATCGGCTCACCCTCCTGTTCGACGGTCTGATCGAGAATGATCGCGCCATCGCGATCGATCCGGCCGATCGAACGGGTCCGTGTCGCGCGCGCCTTGTGAAGCACGATCTTGAGCTTGCCGACGCCTTCGGTGGTGCCAAGGAAGAAACGCTGGGGCACCGAGAGCGCCGGTTCGGACAGGCCGGCACTGGCGGGCAGGAGCGCGCAGGTCAGGACCATGCCAGCGCCGAGCGCGCGCCGTCTGCCCGACCGTGAAATACCCATGACTGTCCTCGCGTCGATCCGTCGCGCCCTGCGTCACGGCGCTGCGTGCGTAGCGCGGCGGCGTGGCGGAGTCACGGTCTCGCTGGCGAGGGCCGTCATGGTTGTGATGCCGTTAATCATTTTCTCACGATCCGGTCGTTACAGCCGGGCCTTCGGTCTGGCGTGGGGACGTGAGCAGGCAGCGATGAATCTTTTCGGTGAATTTGAAAAATGCGGGCGGCCAAGGCCGCGTGGCGCAGACCTGCTGGTCGTTGATCAAAGTCGTACCAATCTCCAGGTCATGGGTGGCCGGCTGACCCGGCTCGGCTATGGCGTCGCGCTGATCGACAATGGCGCGGAGGCGCTCGACCTGATCCAGGCGCGGCGTTTCGATCTGCTGCTGCTCGATCTTGCCATGACCGATGCGTTTTCGGGGTTGATGGTGCTGCGCGAACTGCGCGGCGGCACCACCACCGCCGAAATGCCGGTGGTGGTGGTGTCCAGCCGCAGTGATCCGGCTGCGGCGGTCGAGGCGCTGCAGGCCGGCGCCGACGATCATATCGCCAAGCCGTTCGATTTCGACGTGCTCGCCGCGCGTATCGATCGCCGGATCAAGCGCCATCGCATGGTCGAGATTCTCCGTCGCAGCTATGCCGATCTCGACGCCCGGATCGCCCGCCGTGCAGTCGAACTGGGCGAGTTGCGCGCGGAGATGGCGCAGGTCCAGGCCGATCGCGCGAGATTGATGTCGACGGTCGACGACCTCAACGGCCAGCTCGAACGGCTCGGGGCGGGGCACTGACGCCGTCGCGATTTCAGGCTGAGTCGAACGTCAGGAACAGCGACAGGCCGGCCGGGAGGTCCGTCGGCGGGTCGTCCGCCGGTATGCGTGCGGCATCGGCCCGCGCGCGATCGAGGATCGCGCGCGGCACGGCGGCGTGGTGATAGAGCCGGTCGGCCTGCCCGAGCAGGCGCGCCTGCCGCAGCGTGAGATCGTCGGGATCGGACGAGGAGAGGGCGATGATCGTCAGGCTCGCCGCGTTTGCCGAATCTGCCGAATGCCCGAGCCACCTCGCCACCGCTTCGAACGCATGATCGGCCAGCGGATCGAGCGCGCCGCCGGGCGACAGCGCCGCATCGATCGCACGCCGCCGCGCCGCCGCATCCGGCCAGCGCGTGCGCAACACCTCGCGGGCTTCGCCGAGCGCGCGCGCGATGCCGCCCATGCGCGCCGGCAGCAACGCCTCGAGCCGCTGGCGCAGCGCCTTGGCGAGACCTGCCGAAGCGCCGCCGGTGCCGATCGCGATCAGCACCGGCGTGCGATCGACGATCGCCGGCAGCGTGAAGTCGCAGTCCGCGGCGCGGTCGACCGCGTTGACCAGCACGCCGCGCGCCTTCAGCCGGGCGATCGTCGCGGCCGCATCGCGATCGTCTTCGATCGCGACGATCGCGATCGCGGCGGTGCCGTCCTCGCCGACGATCACCGCGCCTGCGCGCTCGAGCAGGCGGCGCTTGGCGTCGGCGGTCTCGCCGGTGCCGGCCAGGATCACCGGCCGGCCGGTCAGGCGCAGGAAGACGGGTAAGCTGTGCATCGCTGTCGGTGACCTTGTTGCGCGGGCCTTGTTGCGCGGGAATGCGGCTTTGCCAAGCGCGCCGCTTCGGCTATCATCTTGCCGTGCGCAAATTTATCTGCCTTGTCCCGTTGCTGACGATCGCGGCGCCTGCCGCGGCCAAGGTCGATTGCGCGCCGCCGCCGGCCTTGACCGGCGCCAAGGACAAGACCGAGCCGAATTGCTATCCGCCGCCGCAATATGGGCAGGACGCGGAATTCCGGCCGGCATCCACCGGGCGTTCCGACACCAACTGACATCGATTGAATGCGGCGGTCGCGCGCGTCTTTTCATAGGCGACGCGCAGCCTGCGCGATTGTCCGCGGCCCGTCCCGATGTCGCCGCCTCAAACAAAAAAATGGCCGGTGCGTTGCCGCACCGGCCAAGTGGTCCGCAGGAGGAACCCCTGTGGGGGTGCGGATATGGCCCGCACCCCGATCGTGTCAGTAGTTGTAAGCGCGCTCGCCATGCTCCGCGATGTCGAGGCCTTCCTGTTCGACTTCCTTCGAAGGCCGGATGCCGACGGTGAGCTTCAGGATGTAGAAGAGGATCGCCGAGACGCCGCCCGAGAACACCAGCGTCAGGCAGACTGCCTTGAGCTGGATGATCAGCTGCTTGCCGATGTCATAGCTGGCGGCATCGAACGTCGCCGGGAACACGGTATAGTTGAACACGCCCTGGCCGCCGAGCGACGGCGCCGCGACGATGGCGGTGCCGAGCGCACCGACGATTCCGCCGATGCAATGGACGCCGAACACGTCGAGCGAGTCGTCATAGCCGAACTTGTTCTTCACCGTGGTGACGAAGAAGAAGCAGATGATCGACACGGCGAAGCCGAGCAGGATCGAGGTCATCGGCGCCGCGAAACCCGAAGCCGGGGTGATCGCGACGAGGCCGGCGACGGCACCCGTTGCCGCACCCAGCAGCGAAGGCTTCTTGTGGATGATCTGTTCGATCAGGGCCCAGGCGACCGCGGCTGCCGCGGTGGCGACGAAGGTGTTGATGAAGGCGACGCCGGTCACGCCGTTCGATTCGAGGTTGGAGCCGGCGTTGAAGCCGAACCAGCCCACCCACAGCAGCGAGGCGCCGATCATGGTCATGGTCAGCGAGTGCGGCGGCATCGCTTCGGTCTTGTAGCCGACGCGCTTGCCGATCACGAGGCAGCCGGCGAGGCCAGCGATACCCGCATTGATGTGCACCACGGTGCCGCCGGCGAAATCGAGCGCGCCAATGCCCCACAGATAGCCATAGTCGGTCGGGGCGTCGACGAGGAAGTCCGGGCCGGCCCAATACCAGACCATGTGCGCCATCGGGAAATAGACGATGGTCAGCCAGGCGACGATGAAGATCAGCAGCGGCGTGAACTTCACGCGCTCTGCGAATGCACCGACGATCAGCGCCGGCGTGATGCAGGCGAAGGTCATCTGGAAGCAGACGAACGCATATTCGGGGATGTAGACGTTGTTCGAGAAGGTCGCGGCCACGGTGGTGCCGTCGACGCCCTGAAGGAACAGCTTGGAGAAGCCGCCCACGAACTCGTTGCCGCTGGTGAAGGCCATCGAATAGCCCCAGCTGACCCAGACCAGCGAGGCGACGCAGACGATCATCAGCACCTGCATCAGCACCGAGAGCATGTTCTTGGTGCGGACGAGGCCGCCGTAGAACAGAGCCAGGCCGGGTACCGACATCATCAGCACCAGGGCCGATGAGATCAGCATCCAGGTGGTGTCACCCTTGTTGATCATCGTCGCGGCGGTCGCGACGTCAGGCGCCTTGATCATGTCGGCGGCGAAGGCCGCCGCCGGAAGCACGGCGAGACCGGCCATCAGGCCGCCCGCCGCGACTGCTATCTTGTGTGAGAGCTTCATCTTTCCCCCTTTGTCTCAGAGCGCGGTTTCGTCGGTCTCGCCGGTGCGGATGCGCACCGCCTGACCCACGTCGAGCACGAAGATCTTCCCGTCACCGATCGCGCCGGTGTTGGCCGATGCCTGGATCGTCTCGACGACGCGGCTGGCCAGATCGGTGCCGCACACGACCTCGATCTTGATCTTGGGAACCATGTTCGTGCTGTATTCGGCACCACGGTAGATTTCGGTCTGGCCTTTCTGGCGGCCGAAGCCCTTCACTTCACTGACGGTCATGCCAGCGACCCCGACTTCCGAGAGCGCTTCGCGCACCTCGTCGAGCTTGAACGGCTTGATAATGGCGATGACGAGTTTCATTCTGCCTCCCTCGCTTTGCAGCCGACCCAACAGAGCAAGGGGCGTGCCAGATTCGATTGTTACAGCATCGAGGGGAACAAGGACCGATTCAGCGCGTTCGCGGTGCGGCTCGTCGCCTGTTCATTGTGCAGATGCGAAGAGGTGCCCGTTTTTTGGGCAGAAACATATTGCATCTGCTGCTCACAGGTCGGCCAATGCCGCCTCTGCCGCCGACCGGTCGTCCTCGTCCACCATCAGCCGCGCCGGCGTCATGTGGCCGAGCCCGAGGCTGGCCATGCCGCCGTCGAACAATATGGCCGGAATGCCTTCCGCTGCCAGCCGATCGCGCGCGAGGCCGGCACCAATTCCGTCGGCGAATTCGGCGATCGTGACCAGCGCCATCGTCAGTTCGAAACCGGAAGCGTCTCGGGCAGGCGCACCGACAGGCCATCGATGCTCCGGGCGCGCGCCGGGGCGGCGCGCCAGCGCTCGAGCCGTTCGGTATCGCTGGACTGGGCATGCGCCTTGGTCAGCGTCTGGCGCTCGCGCTCGAAGTGCATGTGCGGCACGCCCCAGCCGCAGCTGGTCTGGACCTGATCGACCGCGATCTCGAAGATCTGGCGCGTGCCGGTCAGCAGGGCGAAGTGCGGCGCGAGTTCGGCCCAGCGCGCATCCTGCGGCAGCACAGGCACGCCATGGCCGTAGATCCGCAGGATCAGCGCCGGATTGTCGAACGCGCAGAACATGATCGTGATCCGGCCGTCGGCGAGCAGATGGGCGTTGGTCTCGTTGCCCGATCCGCCGACGTCGAGATAGCCGACGCGCTGGTCGCCGAGTACGCGAAAGCAATCCATGCCCTTGGGGCTAAGATTGATCCGCGTGCCCGCCGCAGCGGTGGCGACGAAGAACATGGGCTGCGCGGCGATGAAGGCGCGATGGCGATCGGTGATCGAGGGGAAGAATTCGGCCATGGCGCAGCATAGCGGACCGAGCGGCGGAAGATAAGCGGCCGTTTGTTCCCGCCCCCTTGATGGGGGCGGGTTGCGCAGACTTGGCAGCTTGCTGCCTAGTCGTAGCTGGGCGGGGGTGATGTTAAGCGTAACGCTCGATGCCAAACGTCACCCCCATCCAGCTCCGACGAGGACCCGCCAAGAGGCGGGCCCAAGTCTGCGCAACCTTCCTCCATCAAGGGGGAAGGGGCGCGTGTTCTACCAGTCCGAACCCTCCATCGCCGCTTCGGCCTCGCCCGGCCGGTCATGCCGTCCCAGCACCGCATTGCGATGCGGAAACCGTCCGAACTTCGCGATCATGTCACGGTGCTTCTTCGCGAAATCGAGTGACACGTCGTCGCCCAGCGCGGTGAACAACGCCAGCGATCGATCCTGATCATCCATGTCCTCGCTATGCTCGAACGGCAAATAGAGAAAGATGCGCCGGTCCCGGTCGAGTCCGTCGTCAAGTCCCGCGGCGACCGCCCCCTTCGCGATCGCCAATGCGAGGCTGTCGGTCGCGAACGCGTCAGCCTGCCCGCGGAACATGTTGCGCGGAAACTGGTCGAACAGGACGATCGCAGCCAGCGCCTCGTCCGCCGATCCCAGAAAGCTCTCTGCCGTCCGCGACCGCCACGCCGCCCACACATCGCCGAAGCAGGTGCGGATCGCCGCGTCGATGCTGTCCGACCGCGTCCACCAGCCGTCGGGGCCGACCTCCCCGAACCAGTAGTCGAGGATCGTCTGCGCCTCAGGGCTCACGCCGCCGCAGTGCCGCCGACCGTCAGGCCCTCGATCAGCAGGGTTGGCTGGCCGACGCCGGCGGGCACGCTTTGCCCGCCCTTGCCGCAGACGCCGACGCCCTCGTCCAGCGCCATGTCGTTGCCGATGCCGGTGACCTTGGTCAGCACGGTCGGTCCGTCGCCGATCAGGGTCGCGCCCTTGATCGGCGCGCCCAGCCGGCCATTCTCGATGCGATAGGCCTCGGTGCAGGAGAAGACGAACTTGCCCGAGACGATGTCGACCTGCCCGCCGCCGAAGCTCTTGGCGAAGATGCCGGACTTCACCCGCGACAGCAGTTCGGCCGGGTCGTCATTGCCGCCGTTCATGAAGGTGTTGGTCATCCGCGGCATCGGCGCATGGGCATAGCTCTCGCGGCGGCCATTGCCGGTCGGCGCGACCCCCATCAGCCGGGCGTTGAGCCGGTCCTGGATATAGCCCTTCAAGATGCCGTCCTCGATCAGGATATTCTCCTGGGTCGGCGTGCCCTCATCGTCGATCGACAGCGATCCGCGGCGATCGGCGATCGATCCGTCGTCGATCACGGTGACGCCGGGTGCGGCCACCCGCTCGCCGATCCGGCCGGAGAAAGCGCTGGTGCCCTTGCGGTTGAAATCGCCCTCGAGGCCGTGGCCCACGGCTTCGTGCAGCAGCACGCCGGGCCAGCCCGGCCCGAGCAGCACGGTCATCTCGCCCGCAGGCGCCGCGACCGATTCGAGATTGACCAGCGCCTGGGCGACCGCCTCGTCGATCGCGCGGTTCCAGGTCGCGGGCTCGAACAGCGAGTCATAGAGATAGCGGCCGCCGATGCCGAAGCTGCCGGTCTCGCGCCGGCCATTCTGCTCGACGACGATACCGACGTTGAGCCGGACGAGCGGGCGCACATCGGTCGCGACATAGCCGTCGGGCCGGACGATCTCGACGACGCTCCATGATCCGTAGAGTCCGACCGAGACCTGAGCGACGCGCGGATCGCGGGCGCGGGCGGCGGCGTCGATCGCCTGGCACAAGTCGACCTTGCGGGCGAACGGGATCAAAGCCATCGGATCGGCGTCGGTGTAGAGGATCTGGTTGCTGCGGCGCGGCGGCGGCGCGAGCGGCGCTTTCGCGGGATCGAGCAGGCTGATCGTCGCTGCGGCCCGGCGGATCGCGTCGGCGCTGACGTCGTTGGCGTGCGCGAAGGCGGTGGTCTCGCCCGAGACGCCGCGCAGGCCGAAGCCGCTCGCGGTCGAATAATCGGCGGTTTTCAGCCGGCCATCGTCGAAGCCGAAGCTCTCCTGCGCGCGATATTGCAGATAGAGTTCGCCGTCGTCGGTCGATCTGAGCGCGTCGGCGGTCAGCCGCAACGCGGTGTCGGGATCGAGCGCATCGGCGCGATAGAGGAAGGCGCGGGGATCGGCTGGCTGGGTCATGGCGCCGATATAGGCATGATCACGCGGCTTTGGCAGCCCCGCTGTCGCCATGATCCGATGGAAGGTCGGCCGGCCCGCCGATCAGGATGAACCGCCGGTCGCAATAGCCGCAATCGGCGTAGCCCTTGTCGTCGATCTCGAGCCAGATTCGCGGATGGCCGAGCGCCGGGGCGATCTCGGTGGCGCCGTCGCAGGCGACGCGGCTGGTGGATATGCGGGTGGTTTCGGGCGGCGGGATCATGAAGCAAGCGCTAGCAATGTTGCGGGCGCCGATCAATCGTCCGGCGCGGCAATCTCGGGGCGCGGCACAGCCGAATCACGTTGATTGCGTATTTTTCCCGCATCTCGCGTATAAGGTGATGCGATGCTCACTTTTTCCATCCGCAATGTCGACCGGCTCGAAGACGGCCTGCCCACGATGTTCACGCTCGACCGGCGCGACGCGCTGATCGGCCGCTCGACCGCCTGCGACTGGGTCCTGCCCGATCCCGATCACCACATTTCGGGGCGGCATTGCCAGATCCTATATTGTCACGGCGCCTATGTGCTCAAGGACATCAGCACCAACGGCACGTTCCTCGACACCGCGGCCGACGGACTCGACGGCGAGCATGTGATCGCCGACGGCGACCTGTTCAGGATCGGCCATTACCAGATCGTCGCGACGCTGTCCGACGACCCCGCGCCCGCGGAGGCTGAGCCGGACGTGCCGGCCGCCGCGGCCGCTGCCGCGCCTGACGACGAGGTCCCGCTGGTCGCCGGTCGCTACCGTCTCGACGACCTGATCGGTCATGGCGCGCTGTTCGAGACGTTCCGCGCGACCGACATCCAGCTCGATCGGCAGGCGCTGGTCAGGCTGATCGCCACCGATGCCAAGCCCCGCGACAAGGCGCAGGCGGTCGCCCATTTCGCGCGCTGGCGCGAATTCGCCCGCCACCGGATCTTCGGCATGCCGGCGATCCTCGCACAATCCGCCGAAACCGCCGCGCGGCCCTGGATGGTCGTCGACCTCGCCGATGCCGCGCCGCTGGAAAGCCTGCTTGCGACCGATATGGTGCGAACCTTCCGGCCCTGGCTGCTCGACCGGATCCTGTGCGACGTGCTGCGAACCTTGTCCGAAATCCACGCGCGCAAGCTCGTCCACGGCAATCTCGGCCTGACCAGCATCCTGGTCTCGTCGACCACCGGCGCGGTGTTCCTGACCGATCCGGTGCCCGAAGGCGCCGTCGAACAGCCATTCACCGCCAGCGCCGATATCGCCGCGCTCGGCAGGCTGCTCGAAGATGCCGCATGGCGGATCGGATCGACGCCGCGGGCGGTGATCGGCTGGATGACCGCGCCCGACGAATATCGGCCGACCGCGGCTGAGCTGCTCGAGACCGTCGGTCTCGGCATGCAGGCGATCAAGCCGGTGTTCGCGCCCTCGGATCCGGCGCTGCCGCCGACCGACCGGGTGATGTGGTCGCTGGAGAAGCCGGCGGCCCCCGCCGCCCCGGCGCCGGTGCGGCCGCCGCCCGAGGAAGAACCCGGCCCGACCCGCCTGATTCCGCCGCCTGGGTTTCCGAAATCGTGATGTCGTTACCCTCGCCCGCTCGCGGGAGAGGGTTTTCCTCGCTTCCACCGTGACGGTACAATGACTATGCGCGTTGGGATGAGCGAAGCGGCAATCGAGATCGACGGCGTCGGCAAGACCTATAAGGGCGGCAAGCGCGCGCTCGACAATGTCAGCTTCGTCGTGCCGCGCGGGCAGATCTACGGCTTGCTGGGTCCCAACGGCGCGGGCAAGTCGACCTTGATCAACATGCTCGCCGGGCTGGTGACCAAGACCGAGGGGCGCGCGACGATCTGGGGGTTCGACATCGATCAGAATCCGCGCAACGCCAAATATTCGATCGGCATCGTCAATCAGGAGATCATCTTCGATCCCTTCTTCACGCCGTTCGAGACGCTGGAGAACCAGGCCGGCTTCTATGGCGTGCCCAAGGCGCAGCGCCGCACGATGGAACTGCTGCGGGCGATGCGGCTGGACGACAAGGCCAATGCCTATGCCCGTACGCTTTCGGGCGGCATGAAGCGGCGGCTGATGGTGGCCAAGGCGATGGTCCACGCGCCGCCGGTGCTGGTGCTCGACGAACCGACCGCGGGGGTCGACATCGAACTGCGCCAGCAGCTCTGGGCTTATGTCCGCGCGCTCAACAGCCAAGGCGTGACGGTGGTGTTGACTACCCATTACCTCGAGGAAGCCGAGCAATTGTGCGATCGCATCGCGATCATCAACCATGGTCGGCTGATCGCCGAGGAATCGACCCGCGATCTGCTGGCGATGGCGCAGGAGAAACTGGTCGAAGTCACGGTCGACCGCGATCTCGCCGCGCCGCCCGCCAATGTCTGCTTCGAGAAGGTCGAACTCAAGGGCGATCGCACGCTGTCGATCACCTACCGCAAGGACAGGGTCAATGCCGGCGACGTCTTGGCGGCGGTGCAGCGCGATGGACTCGGTATCGTCGACGTGTCGACACGGGAGGCCGATCTGGAGGATGTGTTCCTGAACCTGACGAGGGCCAGCAATGGCTGACCACGCGTTCGACGTCGTCATCATCGGCTCCGGCGCGGCCGGGCTGACCGCCGCACTCAACCTCGCCGACCGCTTCAAGGTGGCGGTCATCGCCAAGGGCGGGCTGTCAGAGGGCTCGACCGCCTGGGCGCAGGGCGGCATCGCCGCGGTGCTCGAGGAGGGCGACAGCTTCGAAAGCCATATCGAGGACACGATGGTCGCCGGCGCGGGGCTTAACAATCGCGCCACCGTCGAATATGTCGTCGAGAATGCGCCGGCCGCGATCGCGCGGCTCGAGGAACTCGGCGTGCCGTTCAACGCCGAATCGGGCGCGCTTCATCTGACCCGCGAGGGTGGCCACAGCCATCGCCGCATCGTCCATGTCGACGATGCGACCGGCTGGGCGGTGCAGCAGGCGCTCGAGACCGCGGCCTTCGCCAACCCCAACATCACGCTCGTGCCCGACATGGCGGCGATCGATCTCGTCACCGGCCGCCATGGCGAGCGTTATTCGGGCGATGGCCGGGTGTGGGGCGTCTACGCCGTCAACCGCAAGACCGGCCATGTCGATCTGTTCACCGGGCGCGCGACGATCCTCGCGACCGGCGGGGCGGGGCGCACCTATCTCTATTCGACCGCGCCGCGCGGCGCGACCGGCGACGGCATCGCGATGGCGTGGCGCGCCGGTGCGCGCATCTCCAACATGGAGTTCATGCAGTTCCACCCGACCTGCCTCTACAATCTCGAGGTCAAGAATTTCCTGATCACCGAGGCGGTGCGCGGCGAGGGCGGGCTGCTCAAGCTGCCGCCGGGCGTCCAGGGCGGCGGCGAGCGCTTCATGCCGCGCTTCGACCCGCGCGAGGAGCTGGCGCCGCGCGACGTGGTGGCGCGCGCGATCGATCACGAGATCAAGCGGCTCGGCCTCGATTATGTCCATCTCGACATCAGCCACAAGCCGCCCGAATTCGTGATGGGGCATTTCCCCAACATCTACAAACGCCTGATCGACCTCGGCATCGACATCACGAAGCAGCCGATCCCGGTCGTGCCGGCGCAACATTACACCTGCGGTGGCATCCTCGTCGATCTCAAGGGCCGCACCGACCTGTCCGGGCTCTATGCCGCCGGCGAATGCACCCAGTCCGGCCTGCACGGCGCGAACCGGCTCGCCTCCAATTCGCTGCTCGAATGTTTCGTGTTTGGCGCGGCCGCGGCGGCGCATATCGGCCGCCATTTCGACGAATTCCCGGCGCCGCCGGCGATCCGGCCGTGGGATGAGACGCGCGTCACCGATTCCGACGAAGAGGTCATCGTCCAGCACAACTGGCGCGAGATCCGCCGTTTCATGTGGGATTATGTCGGCATCGTCCGCACCACCAAGCGGCTCGAGCGCGCGCAGCACCGCATCGCCCTGCTGCGCCAGGAAGTCGCCGACTATTACGGCAATTTCCGCGTGACCCCGGACCTGATCGAGTTGCGCAACCTGGTCGAGGTCGCCGACCTGATCGTCCGCTCCGCGCTGCACCGCAAGGAGAGCCGCGGGCTGCATTACACGCTCGACTATCCCGAGATGCTGCCGCAGGCGGTCGACACGATCCTGGTGCCATAGGACGAGTCCATTTCCCCTCCCGTAAACGGGAGGGGAGACGGTCAAGCCGCCTCCACGACCTTCGGCCCGAGCACGCTTTCGCCGAGCCATTTCTCCGGCTCCAGCGCATAGGCACGCAGGAAGATTTCGGCGGCCAGCCTGGCGTCGGCATCCTTCTGCCGGCTGGTGGCAGGCGGCGCGACGCCCCAGAGCTGCTCATAATAGCTGCCGGAGGTGCACAGCGTCACCAGCACCATCCCTGCTTTGACGAAGTCGGTCTTGCGCAAGATGTGGCCGAACGCCTTTTCGAGATAGGCGCCGATCATCTCCTGCGTCCGCTTTGGCCCGCGCTCGTAGAATATCCTGCCGACCTCGGGCTGGCGCGCGCCTTCGGCGTTGATCACGCGGAAGATCGCGAGGCCCAGCGGCGAAACGCCGCGATCGATCACCGACCGGCACAGCCGCACCAGATTTTCCAGATAATCGCCGGGCTTGAAATTGATGTCGATCTGGCTGCGCACCGCCGCGGTCGTGTCCTCGATCATTGCTGCGAACAGCGCCTCCTTCGACGGGAAATAGCTCCACAGCGTTCCCTTCGAGCCGCCGAGCCGCGCGGCGATCGCCGACATGTTGGTGCCGGCATAGCCATGTTCGAGGAAGAGTTCGCGGGCGACCGCGATGATGTTGGCCCGGCGTTCGAGGCGGAGCGATTCTCGCTTGGTCATGCTCATGGTCGAACCATATGGTACGGCATTTGCGATTGGCAAGGGTGTGCTGCGAGAGCAGCGATAACGTACTGCATTGTACGATAAAATTCTGTTGGCGACGTCCTTGACGGCGTTGCGCAGCTATACCGGGTTGAACTGGAGGCCCGTCTCGGACCGGAAAATGGTGCGGGTCGCCCCCGATTCGGTTCATGCGTTGGTCGCTCCCTTCGGCAATGGCGAGTCGCGATTTGCGATCAGAAAATTCCTCAATCAAATCAAATGTCATACCAGAGAGTACGATAAAATGTTGACAATAGGTTGGTCATGCGGCATTGGAAAAGCCGTACCAAGCAGTACGACTTAAAGGATTGCCCCATGCCCATCACCCGCTTCCGCGGGCTGGCCACGCTGCTGGCCGGTTCCGCGCTCCTCACCGCTTGCGCCTCGATTCCCGACCTCGGCGAGGCGCCGCAGATCACGCCGGTCGACGCCTTCGCATCGGCGCACAGCCTCGCCGCAACCGCCGCCGCCTGGCCGGCCTCCGATTGGTGGCAGGCCTATGGCGACGCCCAGCTTGACCGGCTGATCGCGGAGGCGCTGGCCGGCTCACCCGACCTCGCCGCCGCCGCCGCGCGGCTCCGCGCCGCCGAAGGCTATGCCCAGCAGGCGGGCGCCGCACTGCGCCCGTCGATCGATGGCACGGGCACGGCGGGCTATGTCCAGCAGAGCGAGACCAACGGCGTCCCCGCCCAGTTCGTGCCGGACGGCTGGCGGCAGAGCGCCAAGATCGGCATCGGTATCAGTTTCGATGCCGATCTGTGGGGTCGCAACCGCGCGGCGCTCGCGGCCGCGGTGTCGGATGCCGACGCCGCGCTTTATGCGGTCGCCGAGGCGCGGCTGGCACTGACCACGGCGATCGCGTCGACCTATGCCGATCTCGCCCGGCTGCACGCCCAGCGCGACACGCAGGAGGCGGCGCTGGAGATCCGTGCCGACACGCTGCGGCTCGTCCGCAACCGCGTCGAGACCGGCATCGGCACCCGCGCCGAACTGGCGCAGGCCGAGACGCGCGTGCCCGCCGCCCGTGCCGATCTCGCCGCCACCGACGAGGCGATCGCGCTCACCCGCAACGCGATCGCGGCGCTGGCCGGTGCCGGCCCCGATCGCGCGCTGACCATCGTCCGTCCCACTGTCGTGCTGGCCCGGCCGCGCGGCGTGCCGGAGAATGCGTCGATCGACCTGATCGGCCGCCGTCCGGACATCGTCGCGGCGCGCACCTCGGTCGAGGCGTCCGCCAGCCGGATCAAGGTGGCCCGCGCCGCCTTCTACCCCGACATCAAGCTCAGCGCGCTGATCGGCCTGCAGTCGCTCGGCTTCGGCAACCTGCTCGAAACCGGCTCGGCCTATGGAAATGCCGGCCCGGCGATCAGCCTGCCGATCTTCCACGGCGGTGCGCTCGCCGGCCAGTATCGCGGCGCGCGCGGCACATATGACGAAGCTGTCGCCCGCTACGATGCCGGAATCGTGCAGGCGCTGCGCGAGGTGGCCGATGCCGCCGTCAGCCGGCGCATGCTCGACACCCGCCTCACCGAATCGCGCGCCGCGCTCGACCGTGCCGAGGAGGGCAACCGGCTGGCGCGACAGCGCTACGAAGGCGGGCTGTCGACCTATCTCGACGTGCTCTCCGCCGAAGAGACTGTGCTCGGTACCCGGCGTAGCGTCGCCGAGCTCGAAGCGCGCGCCTTCACCCTCGACGTCGCCATGGTCCGCGCGCTCGGCGGCGGCTTCGCCCTGTCCTGACCCCCGTCATCGAAGGATAATGTCATGGAAGATTTCAACATGATCGGCGTCCCCCGCTTCTGCGCCGGGACGCAGCAATCACCCGCTCCCCGTGGCGCGGCGAAACGCAAGGCGGCGACCGTCTTCGCCATCGGCTTTCTCGTGAAGCTGATGATCGGTGCCGGCGTCTGGCTCGTGACGCTGGTCGCGTGACGTTCGGCTCTCTGCCGCGCAGGCGGGAGAGCGCTTCCCAAAACCCCAAAAACCCCGGTCGCCCGCATCCGCGGCGCGGCACGGATATCTCATGCCGAAAGGACTCGAAACATGGCTGACTATGACCGCAACGAATCCACTCCCGCCGCGATCGAGATCGCACCGGATATTTCCGCAACCCCGAGCCCCGCCCAGCGCCGCAAGCGCCTGTTCGCGGGTCTCGCGGCACTGCTCGCGGCCACCGCCGGCGGCTATGCGCTGCTCCACGACACCGGCCATGTCGCGACCGACAATGCCTATGTGAATGCCGACGTCGCCCAGGTGACGCCGCTGGTCGCCGGCCCCGTCGCCGCGATCGAGGTGGTCAACACCCAGGTCGTCCGGCGCGGCCAGGTGCTGCTGCGCCTCGACGACGCCGATGCGAAGCTCGCCGTCGCCCGCGCCGAGGCCGAACTCCAGCGCGTCCGCCGCCAGTTCGGCCAGACCGCCGCGACCGGCAGCGCGCTGGCCGCGCAGGTCCGCGCCGGCGATGCCGAGATCGCCCGGGCCCATGCCCAGGTCGATGTCGCCGCAGCCAACCTCGCCAAGGCGCGCATCGACCTCGACCGCCGCCGCGCGCTCGCCGCCTCCGGCGCGATCTCGGGCGAGGAGCTGTCGACGGCGCAGAACGCGTTCTCGGCGGCGCAGGGCAATCTGTCGCTGGCCCATGCCGGCGTCGCCCAGGCCTCCGCCGCGCGCGGCGCGGCGCAGGGCAGCTTCGCCGCCAACGCCTCGCTGCTCGACGGCACCACCATCGACACCCACCCGGATGTCGCCGCGGCGCAGGCCAAGCTCGACCAGGCCAGGCTCGACCTCGCCCGCACCGTGGTCCGCGCGCCGATCGATGGCGTCGTCACCAATCGCCAGGCCCAGGTCGGCCAGCGGCTCGCCGCCGGCGCGCAGGTGATGACGATCGTCCCCGTCGCCAGCGCCTATGTCGACGCCAACTTCAAGGAAGGCCAGCTCGGCCGCGTCCGCGAAGGCCAGCCGGTCGAGCTGGTCAGCGATCTCTACGGCAAGCAGTTCGTCTATCACGGCCGCGTCACCGGCTTCTCCGGCGGCACCGGCGCGGCCTTCGCGCTGATCCCGGCCCAGAACGCCACCGGCAACTGGATCAAGGTTGTCCAGCGCGTGCCGGTCCGCATCGCGCTCGATCCGAAGGAGTTGAAGGCGCACCCGCTGCGCGTCGGCCTCTCGATGGAAGCGACCATCGACGTCTCTGGCGAAGGCGCGCGGCAGTGACCGCGGAGAAGGCAGCCGCGCCTTTGAGCGGAACGACATTGGTTCTCGCGGGCCTCGTGCTCGCGGTGACCAACTTCATGGTGGTGCTCGACACCACGATCGCCAACGTCTCGGTCGCCCACATCGCCGGCGGGCTCGGCATCTCGTCGAGCGAGGGCACCTGGGTGATCACATCCTATGCCGTTGCCGAGGCGATCTGCGTGCCGCTGACCGGCTGGCTGTCGCGCCGCTTCGGCACCGTCCGGGTGTTCGCCGGCGGCATGCTCGGCTTCGGCCTCTTCTCCTTCCTGTGCGGCATCGCGCCGTCGCTGGGGGCGCTGGTCGCCTTCCGCATCGGCCAGGGCCTGTGCGGCGGCCCGCTGATGCCGCTCAGCCAGACCCTGCTGCTGCGCGTCTTTCCCAAGGAGAAGCATGCGATGACGATGGGGATCTGGGCGATGACGACGCTGACCGCGCCGATCTTCGGTCCGATCCTCGGCGGCACGATCAGCGACAATTGGGGCTGGCACTGGATCTTCTTCATCAACATTCCGATCGCGATCGCCTGTTCGCTCAGCGCCTTCGGGTTGCTCCGCAAGGCGGAGACCGAGCGTGTCCGCGATCCTATCGACGGCGTCGGCCTCGCCCTGCTCGTGATCTGGGTCGGCGCGCTGCAGCTGATGCTCGATCTCGGCCGCGAGCATGACTGGTTCGGCTCGTCGATGATCGTCGGTCTCGCCATTGTCGCCGCCGTCGGATTCGCGATGTTCCTGATCTGGGAACTGACCGAGAGGCGTCCGGTCGTCGACCTGCGCGCCTTCCGCTACCGCGGTTTCACCGTCAGCGTCACCGCTCTGGTGTTCGCCTATGGCACCTTCTTCGCCAGCCTGGTGGTGATCCCGCAATGGCTGCAGGGGGCGATGGGCTACACCGCGACCTGGGCCGGCTATGCCACCGCGTTCAACGGCGTGGCGGCAGTGCTGATGGCGCCGATCGTCGCCAGGCGGATGACCAGGGTCGATCCGCGCCGGCTGGTGTTCGTCGGCGTGCTGTGGCTCGCCGCCACCTCGCTGCTGCGTGTCTTCTGGTGGGACAGCGGCTCGGATTTCTGGACGCTCGCGCTGCCGCAGCTGATCCAGGGCGCCGGCATGCCCTTCTTCTTCATCCCGCTGACCACGCTCGCGCTCGGGGCGGTGCCGGAAGAGGAGACCGCGTCGGCAGCCGGGGTGATGAGCTTCCTCAGGACCATGGCGGGTGCGGTCGCCGTCGCACTCTCGACCACGCTCTGGTATGACGGCGCCTCGGAAAAGCGCGCCGCGCTCTCGGGGGCGCTCAACGGGGCGCAGCAGACGATCGACCGGCTCGCGATGCAGGGCTTCACGACCGAGCAGGCGCGGGGGCTGATCAGCCAGCTCGTCGACAAGGAAGCGGTGGCGCTCGCCACCGGCCAGACCTTCGTCCTCGCCGCGATCATCTTCGCCGCCGCCGCCTCGATCATCTGGCTCGCTCCGCGCCCGACCCGTACGGTCGACGCCAGCGCGGCCCACTGAGGAGAGACCGACATGACCGTTCGCCGGATCCAGTATCTGCTCGCTTCGGTGTTCTTCGTGCTCGGGGGATGGTGCCTGCTGTCCCCCGGCTCGGTCATCGACCTGACGGTGACCGAAGCCCACCGCGCCCATACGCCGCTGACCCATCTGATGATGGGAGCCTTCGGCGCCCAGGCGCTGATCGCCGGCCTGTTCGCGGCCACCGCCATCTTCACCCGCCGGACCTTCCTCGCCTATGGCATCGCGCTGCTGCCCTTCTTCGTGTTCGACTATTGGTTCTACGTCGTCGATCCGATGCTGACGACTATCGGCATGCTCGACGCCGCAGGCAATATGGTGATGCTGGTCCTGTGCTGGCTCGGCTGGCGCAGCGCCGGCAAGACACCCACCGCCACGGGGCTGTGACCGCAGGCACTGCACTTGTCCGCTCGCCTGCTGTAACCCGTACCGGCATGATCATCATCTCTCCCCCGGCGATGCAGGCGCTCGACGACGAGGCGTGGCGCAAGACCACGGTCTGGCTCGACGACGCGCTGCCCGCCGCGGCGCAGGACGATGCCGAACTGCGGACGATGCTGCCGGCGATCGACGCGGGCGGGCGCCGCCATCTGGTCGATCATAGTGTCGCCGTCGCGCGGGGTGCCGGTTTCAGGATGCGCGAGGACGTGCTGGCGCTTGCCTGCCTGCTGTTGCGGCACGGCCCCGACGTCGATCATGGACCGCTGGCCGAGAAGAGTCTCGATCCGGCCGAGCGGCTGGCGATCATGGATGATCTGGCGCGCGAACGGGTCGCGCGTCCGGTGCCGCCGCGATGACCGGTCCCGCCGCCGGCTGCGTCCAGGGATGCCGGGGCGGGGGCAACGGTGCCGCGCCCAAGCCCTGTGCGTCGCAGGGTATGAGCAACCAGAACGGCATCGACGATTTTGCGCGGCAGATGGCCGGCCTCAAGACCAAATGGAAGACGCTGACCGCCGACCAACGGCGCGCCGCGCTGCAGAAAATCGTCGACGATGCCGGCACCTATGCCGATTTTCCGGCCCCCAAGGTGGTGATGAAGCCGCTGCGCACCGGCCTCAACGGCGAACTCGATTTTGCCAATTGGGACATCGACATCAACCAGAGCCTCGCGGCCAACGACAACATCACCGACGCCGAATTCGCGAATCTGTCCGACACGATCTACCATGAGACGCGCCATGCCGAGCAATGGTGGCTGATCGCGCGGCGCGATGCCGCCGAAGGGCTGTCTGCCGACGAGATCGCCACCAAGCGCGGCATCAACAACGGCGCGATCACCAAGGCGGCGAAGAAGGCGCCGCTCGCCAAGGGCGCGCCACGCCGCGCCTGCGCCGATGCGATGTACGAGAGCGTCTATGGCACCGGGCGCGACAGCCGGAACGCCGTGCTGAACGCGCTCGGGCCGAACCGCACCGCGACCGACGCGGCGGCGGCCAAGGCCACCGCCAGCAATGCCGCCTATACGCGGATCAATGCCGATCCGGGTGCCAGCGCGGCCGACAAGACCGCCGCCTACAACCAGGCGGTCACCGACTATGCGGTCTACACCACCACCAAGGCCGCCCAGGATACCAATTATCTCGCCTATCGCGCCTTGCCCGAAGAGGCGGATGCGTGGGACAGCGGCGGACGTGCCGGCAAGGCCGTGACCAAAGCCTTGAACAAGGGAGGCCATTAGCCATGCACGCCAGCATCGACGACATCGTCGCCCGCCTCGCCGCGCTGCCGGTTGCGCAGGCCTCGCTGCAGCACGCCGGCGCGATCGTCGCCAGCCTCGGCGGCCATCAACACCAACTGGCCGAAAACAAATGGTCGGTGATTTTCGACGCCGGCCCCTTCGCCGCGATCCTCGTCGAGATCGAAACCTATGCCGGCGAACGGACGATGCGCCTGACTCTGACCCCGCGCACCCCCGATGGGCTGCTGACGACGATCACCGCCGACGCGGCGGCCTGGACCCGATCGGTGCCGCTGCCCGACAGCGGCACCGTCAAGCTGCTCCGCCGCTGGCGCGATCTTCCGTCGCAGCTGAGTGTCGGTTGTTCGATCGCACGCGGCTCCGGCGAAGGTCACACCACAGGCGATCTGGTCTGCTTCGTCGACGAACCCTGAGGGTTCAGATGGCCTTATCCCCGAGTCCGCGGCTGGATACGCCCGCTCTCATGGATAGCACGCTACCGATGGCCGCCGACTTGCGGTGAGGCCGGTCTTCATCGCAACGGCAATCAAATGTCGAGACCCAACAGTCGCCGGTTCGCCGCGTCGTCGGTGCCGCCGGCGGCGAAATCGTCGAAGGCGCGCTCAGTGACGCGAATGATGTGGTCGCGGATGAACGACGCGCCTTCCGCGGCGCCCTGTTCAGGATGTTTGATCGCACATTCCCATTCGAGAACGGCCCAGCCGGCGAAGTCGTACTGCGCCAGCTTGGTAAAGATCGCCCTGAAATCCACCTGCCCATCGCCGAGTGAACGGAAGCGGCCAGGGCGGTCGACCCAGTCCTGGTAGCCACCGTAGACGCCGGCGCGCCCGTTCGGACGGAACTCGGCATCCTTGACGTGGAAACACTTCACCCGCTCGTGGTAAATGTCGATGAACGCCAAATAGTCGAGCTGCTGCAAAACGAAGTGGCTGGGATCATACAGGATGTTGGCGCGGGGGTGGTTGTCGACCGCGGCGAGGAACCGCTCGAAGGTGATCCCGTCGTGAAGGTCTTCGCCCGGGTGGAGTTCGTAGGCGACATCGACGCCTTGCTCGTCGAACGCATCCAGTATCGGGCGCCAGCGGCGGGCGAGTTCGGCAAAGGCTTCCTCGATCAATCCGGCGGGGCGCTGCGGCCAGGGATAGAGATAAGGCCAGGCCAGTGCTCCCGAGAAGCTGGCATGCGCTTTGAGCCCGAGGTTATGACTGGCACGAGCCGCAAAGTGCAATTGCCGGACCGCCCATTCCTGCCGCGCCGCCGGATTGCCGCGCACCGCTGGCACTGCAAAGCCGTCGAACGGTGTATCATAGGCCGGATGGACGGCGACCAGTTGCCCTTGCAGATGCGTCGACAGCTCGGTGATGGCGAGCCCAAATTCGGCGAGCATCCCAGCGATCTCGTCGCAATAGCCCTTGCTGTTCGCCGCCTTTTCCAGGTCGAACAGCCGTGCGTCCCAGCTCGGGATCTGTATGCCCGCATAGCCCAGATCGGCCGCCCACCGGGCGATGCCGTCGAGCGAATCGAATGGCGCCGCATCGCCGGCAAACTGCGCCAGAAAGATGGCCGGGCCCTTGATCGTCCTCATGTGCGCAATACCTCCTGGTCGAATTTGGTCCATCCGGCACGCTCGCGGCTCATGCGAACCGCCGTAGAGATGAACGCCATGCCACGAATGCCTTCCTCGATCCCCGGAAGCAGGGGAGAGGGCTCGCTGCGCAGCAGCGCGGCGAAATCGCGATACAGGTTCGCAAATGCCTCGATATAGCCTTCCGGGTGGCCACCCGGCGTTCGCGTGCGAGCGAGCGCGTCGGCGCCCAGCGACGCATCGCCCGCACGGATCAGTTCGGTGCGCCCGTCGCCGCGATGGAGCCAGAGTCGATTGGGGTCCTCCTGACGCCAGACCAGCCCGCCACGCTCGCCATAGATACGGATGCGCAGCGCGTTGCCTTCGCCAACCTCGATCTGCGAGGCGAGCAGCACACCGCGCGCGCCATTCTCGAACCTGAGCAACACCGAGCAATCGTCGTCGAGCAGTCTTCCCGGCACGACGTGGCCCAGATCGGCGAGCAGTTCGTTGACGCGAAGGCCGGTCGTGAATTCGGCGAGATGCAGCGCGTGGACACCAATGTCGGCAATGCAACCGCCTTCGCCGGCGCGACCGGGATCGACGCGCCATTCCGCCTGCTTGCTCTGCGCGTCCTGCGCCAGCCAGCCCTGCGGATATTCCACCACGACCTTGCGGATCTCGCCCAGATCGCCGGCTGCGATCCGCGCCCGCGCCTCGCGCACGAGCGGATAGCCGGAATAGGTATAGGTCAGTCGATAGGGCACTGTGGCCGCTCTAACCAAGTTGGCGAGTGCCACCGCCTCTTCCCAGGTCGCGGTCGCCGGCTTGTCGCTGAAGACCGCAAATCGCGCCTCGAGCGCGGCGCGAGCGGCCGGCAGATGGGTGTGGTTGGGGCTGGCGATCGTGACGAAATCGATGGGATCGCTCCGCTGGCGCTCGCAGGCCAGCATCGTGGCGACATCGGGATAGGCGCGGGCAGGGTCGATTCCGAAGCGGCGCCCAGCGTCTTGCGATCGCTCGGCATCGCTGCTGAACGCGCCGGCAACGAGGTCGATCTCGCCGTCCAGATGAGCGGCCAGCCGATGAACGGGTCCGATAAACCCGCCCGGCCCGCCTCCCACCATGCCCATCCTCAACGGCATGGTGCCGAGTGCCTGCCATAGCCGCGGTCGCCGGACGATCTTGTACGCGCGCTGAGCGCAAATCCGGGCATACTCGTCTCCTCTCTACATCTCTTGACCTGGCAGCCGCCGCGTATCCCGCGCGAAGAAATCCACAAAATCAATATCATTGATCGTGACCGAGTAATAGGAGCAAAAGTGCGGGCGCTTAAGCCAGAGCAGATCTTCCGAAGACGATATCCGGGAAATATGGGACATCCGGCGAATTGGCGACTTTGAGACGTTCACCCAGATAGTGCCAGAACGAGATGCCGAGCTTGGCGCATGTCTTGGCGATGCCGAGGAAAGCATCGCGGCATGTGCGCCCGTCATCGCTTCGGGTTCCGCCGGAGATTTTGCGCTTGGTCACTTGGGATCGAATGTCATTTTCGGATCCGTTGGTGTGGAGCGGTATGTCTGGCCGGTCGAGCACGACGAGTAGTTCGGAGCGATTGGCGTAGAGCCGTTTGAGCAGGCGATCGAGCATGACGAAGCCCGTCGTGCGGCGGAAGATGCGGTCGAACCGTGCACGCAGGCTTGCGCGGCGAGCCGACGAGGGCGCATCGCGATAGGCCTTGAGGTCGCGATAATAGTCCCAGATCAGGCCGCGGATACGCTGTTGTGCGGCCCTGTCGCGATCGTTGAAGGCGACGAGTTTGTGGACGAGGCGTTCGCTACGGACCCAGCTTGCGTCAGGGGAAGCCCTGGAAAGGAGAACGGAATGTAGATCCTGAAACCTTTCGAAGTCATCCAGAGGGTTCGACCCCCTCCCGGTAAAGGCGCAGCCCGCCAGCCGGAAGCGAGTCTTGCATGGGCGACGGCAACGCCGCTCGTGAAGCGTAGACAGCGGATGCCAAAGCCTTGGGTTAGCCTCGAAATCATATGGTGCTGAGGCCTTCGGTGTGTTGGGCCCGGGGGCAGCACTGGCGGGACTGCTATGGCGAGGACCTGTCAGCTCGGCCGGGGTCTTGGAACAGGGCAAAGGCATGGGATGGATGGCCAGGGAACCTGAGAGCTCCCGTTTGCGTCCACGCGCGAAGCACGCCGGAACAGGAACCGCCGGCTGACCACGGTTCCAGGCCTGATGGGCGCCCTCCACGCCCATCGGGAGCGCCTCGGCGAACACGAATATGCGAGGCGCGTGTGGGACCTGCGACCGAAACCATAAGGGACCAGGAATGCGTGAGCGGGAAGTCGTAGCGCCTTCATAGTAGCGGCGAAGACGGGGAACTGGGCTCACCGGGACCCGACGGAGCGAAGGGAGGCGTCATGTGTAGAGAACCGTTGACCTGAAACATGGGAGGGGACCCTGAACCCCACAAACCTGTCTACGAACCGACAACGGATAGCCAATCTGGCGAGAAGCAAACGGGGAGTGGCGCTGTGCTCGCTCCACCATGTCATTGATCTGGACTGGATGAAGGAGGCCTACCGGCTGACCCGCAAGGATGGTGCCCCCGGCATCGACGGCGTCACGGCGGCGGACTACGAGGTTAACCTGGAGGCCAGACTTCTGGAGCTTCTGGAGCGCATCAAGTCCGGCCGCTATCGTGCGCCGCCGGTGCGACGGGTCTACATACCCAAAGCGGATGGGTCGCAAAGGATGCTCGGCATTCCGACCTTCGAGGACAAGGTGGCGCAACGTGCCATCACGATGGTGCTGGAGGCTGTCTATGAGGAGGAGTTCTACCCCTGCTCATACGGCTTCCGACCGGGTCGCTCAGCGCATCAGGCGCTCCACTCACTGCGGAGCGAACTGTGGGCAAAGCGTGTTCCCCTTGATATCGGGTCGGCCCTTCAAGCCCTTCAGGCGCGCTATCTCCTCGCGCTGCGCCGCGACCGTCCGTTCAAGGTCTGTCACCACTTCGAAAAGCTTCACGACCAGAGCGCGAAGCTCAGCGGTCGATAGCTCGTCAATGTTTCCCGGCGGCGCCATCCGAAGGGTGAATCGTAAACCGATTCCCAACGCAAGTTAAAAGCGCTCGCACTCGCCCGCACTTTTGCCCCTATTACCATAACGCTGGCACTCCAATGCAGCGATCTCGGTGCTCAGCTATCCCCTCATATTTATATCACGGAGACGCGCGACGCTGACAGGACTGCGGAAGAAATGGTGTGGCGCGACAATCAGGATGAGAATCCGTGATCGCGATGTTGCTGTTATGTTCGTGTGATTTGTCGCATGCAAGCGCTAATTCTGGATTTGATTGTCGCGGAGCGACAGCGCGGGGATATCGCTGATTGTCGCGTAGCTCGGCGGTCGTCCGGCGCCTTTTTGTTTACGCTCGATGGCGGCGCGGCGGCGGTAGCTGTCGACATTCATCTCGAAGATCGTGGAGTGATGAACAAGGCGGTCCACGGCGGCGAGTGTCATGGCGGGATCGGGGAAGATCTTGCCCCATTCACCGAAGGGCTGGTTCGCGGTGATGAGGGTGGAGCGGCGTTCGTAGCGGGCGCTGATCAGCTCGAAGAGAACCGACGTTTCGGCTTGATCCTTGCTGACATAGGCAAGGTCGTCGAGGATCAGCAGGTGGAAGCGGTCGAGCCGGTTGATGGCGGCTTCGAGTGCGAGTTCGCGGCGGGCCACCTGGAGTTTCTGGACGAGATCCGAAGTTCGGGCGAACATGACGCGCCAGCCATTTTCGATGAGCGCGAGGCCGGTGGCGGAGGCGAGATGCGATTTTCCGCCGCCGGGTCCGCCGAGCAGGATGAGATTGGCACCGCTATCGATCCAGCTGTCGCCGGCGCAGATCGCCATCACATGGGCTTTGGAGATCATCGGCACGGCGGCGAAGTCGAAGCCGTCGAGGGTCTTGCCGGGCAGTAGCCTGGCCTCGACGAGATGGCGTTCGATGCGGCGCCGGTCGCGCTCGGCGACCTCATGTTCGGCGAGCGAGGCGAGGAAGCGGGCGGCGGGCCAGCCCTCCTTGTCGGCACGCTCGGCGAAGCCGGCCCATCCCTGCCTGATCGCGGGCAGGCGCAGAGCCCGCCCCCGCGAAGGCGGGGGTCGTTGAGGATCAGGGTGAGGCGGGCGCGGTCGATGTCGTGGGGAGTCATGCGGCTTCTCCGATGAGGGTGGTGCCGAGCAGCGTGTCGTAGCTGGTCAGTGCGGCGAGGTGGACGACGACCTCGGGCAAGGTCGTGGGATCGGGCGCGAAGCGATCGCGCAGGGCGGGCAGGTCGGGCAGCCGCCCGGCGGCGAGGTCATCGGTGAGGATGTCGGCGAGTTCGGCCTCGCAGCCGCGGTCATGAGCGAGCGCGAGGAGATCGACCATCAGCCGGCAGGCGGGCTTCTCGGCAATGGTGTCGAGCAGCCGGTCGAAGATCTGGCGGTAGGCGTCACGCGGGAAGAGCTGGTCGCGATAGACGAGGCTGAGCAGCGCACCGGGCTTGCGCCGTAGCGCGTGGATGATGTGGCGATAGTCGATGACGTGGCCGTGCTTGCCGTTGGCGCCGGGGCGCCCGCGCGTCAGCGTGATGAGCGGCGTGCTGCCGATCAACAGGTCGAGGCGATCGTCGTAAAGACGAACGCGCAGCCGGTGGCCGACCAGCCGCGACGGCACAGTGTAGAACACCTTCTTGAGCAGGAAGCCGCTCGAGGAGGTGACGGTGGCGATGGTCTCCTCGTAATCACAGGTCCGGCCGCCGGGCAGCGACCGCAGCGCCGGGTGCTCGGCCTCGATGCGCTTGGTCAGCCGCGCGTTCTTGCGGCTGACGATCTCGTCGATGAAGCGGCGATAGGCGGCAAGACCGTCGAAGTCGTTGACGCCGCGCATCAGCAGCGCGTCGGCGACGGCCTTCTTGAGATGGCCGTGCGCGCTCTCGATCGCGCCGTTCTCGTGGGCGATGCCGCGATTGTTGCGGGTCGGCTCCATCCCGTAATGGGCGCACAGCGCGTCATAGCGCCGGGTGAGGTCGGCGGCGGCGTTCTTGTCGAGATTGCGGAAGGCGGCCGACAGGCTGTCGCTGCGATGCTCGCGCGGGGCGCCGCCGAGCGTCCACAGCGCGTTCTGCAGACCCCATCCCTATGCGGCTAATCTCGATCACGGACGGTCTCCTCGCTTGAGATCCTACAACGACTCACTCTGGCACATTTTGATGCCGTTGGGGGCCGTCCACTCCAACAGCGGGCAGCCAATCGGCAGCTCGCCCGGCGCGCGGTTCGCCCGGCGACCGCGCGTCGCGTCGATCGCAGGGGCGGCGGCGCAGGCATCGGGCCGCGTTCCCCTCGACTTCGCCCGATCCGCCCGCCAAACAGCCCCGATGCCCGACGAATCCGATCTGCCCCGCGAATCCGGCCTGCCCGAATCCGATCTGCCCGAATCCGATCTATTCGAATCCCCGCTGCCCGATCCCCCCGCATCCGACACCCTGACCATCGACATCGATGGCTGGGAAGGCCCGCTCGATCTGCTGCTTGCGCTCGCCCGCACCCAGAAGGTCGATCTGCGCGAGATCTCGATCCTGGCGCTGGTCGAACAATATCTGACCTTCATTGCCGACGCGAAGGCGCTCAAACTCGAGATCGCGGCCGACTATCTCGTGATGGCGGCGTGGCTTGCTTATCTCAAATCCTGCCTGCTGCTGCCCAGGGATGTCGAGGTCGATCCCAGCCCCGAGGAACTGGCGCTGCGCCTGCAATTGCGGCTCCAGCGGCTGAACGCGATGCGCGAGGCGGGCGCGCGGCTGCTGGCACGCGACCGGCTGGGACGCGACGTGTTCATGCGCGGCGTGCCCGAAGGGCTGCGCACGCTGCGCAGCTCGCACTGGGACGTCGACATCTTCGAACTGATCCAGGCCTATGGCATGGTCAAGGCGCGCACCGCGCCGGTGATCCACATGGTCTCGCGCCGGCCGGTGATGACGCTCGACCAAGCGCTGCAGCGCGTCGAGGCGCTGCTCGGCATCCGGCTCGACTGGTCCGAACTCGCCAGCTTCCTGCCCGAGACGCCGAACGACGAGTATCGCCGCTCGGCTTTGGCCTCCAGCTTCGTCGCGGTGCTCGAACTGGCGCGGCAGGGCAAGCTCGATCTGAGGCAGGACGGCGCGTTCGCCCCGCTGATGGTGCGCGCGGCATGAGCGAAGACACCGAAATGGCCGAGACCGGCATGCTCGAGATCGACCGCGCGGTCGAGGCGGCCCTGTTCGCGGCGGAGGAGCCGCTGACCTTGTCCGACATCATCTTCTATGTCGGGGAGGGCCTCGATCTGAAGGCGGTGCTCGCGCGGCTGCAGGCGCATTATGCCGGCCGCGGCATCGAACTGGTCGAACGCGGCGGGCGCTGGCATTTCCAGACCGCGGCCGACCTGGCCCATGTCCTGCGCCGCGAGCGCGAGGAGCCGCGCAAGCTGAGCCGCGCCGGCGTCGAGACGCTGGCGATCATCGCCTATCACGAGCCGGTCAGCCGCGCCGAGATCGAGGCGATCCGCGGCGTCCAGACCGGCAAGGGCACGCTCGACGTGCTGATGGAGGCGGGCTGGGTGCGGCCCGCCGGCCGGCGCGAATCGCCGGGCCGTCCGCTGACCTATGCGACCACGCCTGCCTTCCTGTCGCATTTCGGCCTCAAGAGCCGGCGCGATCTGCCGGGGCTCGACGATCTCAAGGCGGCGGGGCTGCTCGATCCGGTCGATCTCGCATTCGAATCGCTGGAACTGGAAACCGCTGGGGATAGCGACTAGATGGTGGTCAGGGGCAGATTGATGCGTCGGCCCGTCGCCATGCGGCGGCCGTTGCGCGAAGGAGATAGAAGATGGGTGGTTTGAGCCTCTGGCATTGGCTCGTCGTGGGCGTGGTGGTCATGCTGCTGTTCGGCAAGGGTCGCTTCTCGGACATGATGGGTGACGTCGCGAAGGGCCTCAAGAGCTTCAAGAAGGGCATGAGCGACGATGACTCGCCCGCGCCGCCGCCCGCGAAGATCGAAGGCCGCACCGCCGCCGAGATCGCCGCCGACCGCGACCGCGAGGCGCTGAAGCGCGACGTTTGAGTTGGCGCGGGGCCGTTCGGGGTTCCGCAGGGAAATCAGGTGAAGGAAGTGGCAAGCGCTTTCGCTCATCTTTTCCCGTCATCCCGGCGAAGGCCGGGACCCATACCCGCCGGACAGTCAGAATCGAGCGCTCGACCATCCGGTTCATCCCTCGAGCTCGGTGTTTATGGGTCCCGGCCTTCGCCGGGATGACGGAGAGGGGATGATCACGGCATTCACCCGATGACCCCGAGGGATTCCGGCTTCTGCCCGTTCCGGCTTCTGCTAAGGACGCCCGATGTTCGACATCGCCCCTACCGAATTGATGCTGGTCGCGTTCGTCGCGCTGGTGGTGATCGGCCCGAAAGACCTGCCCAGGACGATGCGCATTGTCGGCCAGTGGGTCGGTCGCGCGCGCGGCGTTGCCCGCCAGTTCCGCTCCGGCTTCGATGCGATGATCCGCGAGGCCGAGCTTGAGGAAATGGAGAAGAAGTGGAAGGCGGAGAATGAGCGGATCATGCGCGAACATGCGCCCGAACCGCCTGAGCCTCCGCTGCCCGAATCCCCTATGATCGAAGCGCCGGCTGCCGGACCGTCCGCGCCGGACTCCGACCACCGACCACCGACCACCGACTTGGCGAAGCCGGCTTCATGAAGGATATCGACGATAGCCGCGCGCCGCTGCTCGAACATCTCGTCGAGCTGCGCCGCCGCCTGCTGTGGTGCGTCGCCGCCTTCGCGGTCGCCTTCGCCTTCTGCATGTATTTCGCCGAGCCGATCTTTGCCTTCCTCGTCCAGCCCTTGCTCAAGGCGGGGCAGGGCAAGCTGATCTACACCGACATCTTCGAGGCCTTCTTCGTCAACCTCAAGGTCGCCTTCTTCGCCGCGCTGATGCTCGCCTTCCCGGTGTTCGCGACGCAGATCTGGCGCTTCGTCGCGCCGGGTCTCTACGCCAACGAGAAGCGCGCCTTCCTGCCCTTCCTGCTGATGACCCCGGTGCTGTTCACCCTGGGCGCGGCGCTCGCTTATTATTTCGCGATGCCGGTGGCGTTGCATTTCCTGCTGGTCGGGTTCGAGGGCAATGTCGGCGGGGTCGAGCGCGAGGCGCTGCCGGCGATCGGCAATTATCTCGGCTTCGTCACCAAGTTCGTGTTCGGCTTCGGCGTCGCATTCCTGCTGCCGGTGGTGCTGATGCTGCTCGAGCGCGCCGGCATCGTCACCCGCAAGCAACTGATCGGCGGCCGCCGCTATGCGATCGTCGGCGCCTTCGCGATCGCCGCGGTGCTGACCCCGCCCGACGTGATCTCGCAGCTGATGCTCGCGATCCCGCTGATGCTGCTCTACGAGTTCGCGCTGATCGCGATCTGGTTCACCGAACGCCGCCGTGCGCGTCAGGAGACGGTCAGCGAGGCATGAGCGTCGCGGCCGTATCGTCGATCGCGTGTGGCCCCCTTCCCCCTTGATGGGGGAAGGAGTTATCCAGGCTCAGTGCGCCGCGTCTTCCACAGCCTCGCCGGCCGACTTGACGTCCTTGCCGGCGCCTTCGACGGTGTTGCAGGCGCTGACCAGCAGCGCGCCGGCGACCACCAGAATGCCGAGATATTTGCGAACCATGTTCTGTCTCCTGAATTCGTCGGCGCGTCGTTCGCGCGACCGGCTGTTCAATGCGCGAACGCAACGGATGTTCCGCGTCGAAAACGAACAAGCAATTGAGGATATTTGGAAAAAATAAGGCCCGGATGCACCTCGGGGGGGATGGGTGCATCCGGGCCTATGTCTTGGATAGCGAGAGCGGGGGGGCAAAAGGTCGCTATCCGAAGTACAGAACGAGCTTCGTCGAAAGCGGTTCCAGAAAAAATTCGGCCTGCGCGAACTTTTTTCCGCGCCCTCAATTCTCGTCCGACGGCGCGATCGCGTCGGGGGCCGGCCGATCGGGGACGGGCCGATCGAGCACCGGCCGATCGAGCACCGGAACGCCGATCGCGAAACTGCCGGCAACGCCGTCTCGCATCATCGGCGAGCGCAACTGCCGCGACAGGCCTTCGATCACGCGCCCGAAACCCTGCGCATAGGCGTGGTCGAACCCCTCGTCGCTGACCAGCGCCGCCGATTGCAGGCGCAGCAGCACGCGGCCCGGCAGTTCGGCGCGCACCGCCGAGATGGCGATGTGGGCGCCGCCATCGACGAGCAGCGCCAGTTCGAGCAATTCGGTGATGAGGAAGGCGATCGCCACCGCCACGTCCTGGGTGATGTGGAGCGGCATGATGTCGAGCATGATCGTCGGCTTGCGGCCGGTCTCCGGCGCGTTGGCGCGGAAATTGGCGGCGATCTCGGCGATCAGCGACCGCAAGGCGAGGCCGATATTCTCCTCGAGTTCGGCATAATGGTTGCGGTGGACGACCGAGAGTGCGTCGACCCGGCGCTGGATCGAGGCGTAGGCGGCCGTCGCCTCGGCGGACTTGGCGGCGCGGGCATGGAGGTTGATCAGGCTGGCGACGACCTGGAGGTTGTTCTTGACGCGGTGATGGACCTCGCGCGTCAGCTTGGTCTGGCGCGCGAGGCCCGCCTCGAGCTCCGCTTCGTGCGCCGACACGGTCTGCCCGAGCGTCCGGAAGCTTTCCCCGAGCTGGCGCAGCTCCTGCGAGGGGCCGGTCAGGCGCCGGAAATTCATCGTCGTGCCGGGCTGATAGGCCGCAACTTCGCCCTCGAGCTGCTTGAGCGGTGCGATCAGCATCCGGTCGACCACCAGCCACCCGACCGTTGCCGCCGCCAACCACATCAGCAGCGGCGTCAGCAGCGACAGGATCTCGGCCGCGGTCAGGGGCACGCGGCCCACCGACATGACCAGCGCCAGATCGGCGATGCCAATGGAGTGGACGACGGTGTCGGTCCGCATCAGCACCGTCCGTTCGAGCGTGTCGGACAGTTCGAGCGTGGTGCCGCTGCCGTTCTGATCGGCCAGCGCCAGCGCGTAGGGCGGCACATAGCCCGCCGGCCTGACCTTCTGGATCAGCCGTGCGCGCGGATATTGCACCACCGCCACCGCCGCGCCGCTGCTGCTCCTGACCAGCAGCCGCAGTTCGTCATGCTCGGGGACGATCGTCGCCGTCGTCGGCGGATCGCTGGTCTTCACCAGCGGCCGGGGCGGGGAGAAGCCGCGGGTCGCGCAGCGCAATTCGCCCAGCGACGTGAAGATCGCGAAGCGCGGCGGCCGCGCCGATTGCACGCGCAGCACCGAGAAGGCGAGCGGGCAGGCCTCGGCGTCCAGCGGATTGGCCTGGATCGAATCGACCGCGCGCCGCAGCGTCGTGATGTCGGCGGCGATTTCCGCACCCAGCGTTCGTGACGTCTCGGTCAGCGCGACGCGCACGATCGCCTGGCGTTCGAGGTCGGTGGTGCGGCTCGACTGCGCCGATGCCAGAAGGGCGATGAGTCCCAGCGGCAGCAGCGCCACGCTGAGGATCGCGAAAATCTTGAAACCGGTGGAGATACGGGCAAGCCGCCGCGCTAGCGACGATGGAGCGACTCCATCATCGCGCGAAGACGTCGCCATCATGATAGCCGGTCAATCGAGCTTGCCCAGCAGGTCGAGCATCTCCGGCGGAATCGATTCCTCGAGCGTGCGGTCGTAGACGGAGCGCAGCGCGCGACCGACATCGCGACCGTCACCTTTGCGAACGGCGGTCGAAGTCTTGCCTTCCTGCCTGGCACCCACAGTCTTCGATCCCCGCTTGTCGCCATTCGATCCCAAGTCGCGCCCCCCTGAAAGCTCGCACCCGCCCGCGACCGCGGGATCGCAAAACTGCCTGTCTGCCCCGCGCGGCTCATCCGCTTCGTGGCCTGGGTATAAAGTCCGCATCGCGCTATGAAACAAAAAACTCGTTCGTTGGTTCCCCGTATCGGTCGTGCTTTTTATGCGTGGCCGTCACGGGGGCGGGGGCTTGCCATGCGGCGTCCACACTCCCAGAAAGATTCGGAACCGCAGGAGTTACTCATCACATGTCGCTCGGTCAGCAATTGGCGCCTCATCTTCCCTTCCTGCGGCGTTATGCGCGTGCCCTTACTGGCAGCCAGGGCCATGGCGACGCCTATGTGCGCGCCACGCTGGAAGCCATCGTCGCCGCGCCCGGCGAATTCCCCCGCGAGGTCGATCCCCGGCTGGGTCTGTATCGAACCTTCCAGGCGATCTGGGGTTCCACCAACATCGACGTCGATGGCGACGAGGGCGATGGCGCGCATGTGCCCGAGTCGATCGCGACGGCGCGGCTCGCCCGCGTCACGCCGCTGTCGCGCCAGGCGCTGCTGCTGACCGCGATGGAAGGCTTCTCGCCCGAGGATACCGGCTATCTGATCGACAGCTCGGCCGACGATGTCGATGCGCTGGTGGCCGAGGCGTTGACCGAAATCGAATCGCAGACCCGCGCCGACGTGCTGATCATCGAGGACGAGCCGATCATCGCGATGGATCTCGAGACGATCGTGCGCGATCTGGGGCACGACGTCAGCGGCGTCGCGGTCACGCGCGAGGAAGCCGTGGCCCAGGCGATGGCGCATCGTCCGGGCCTCGTGCTCGCCGACATCCAGCTCGCCGACGACAGCTCGGGCATCGACGCAGTCAAGGATATCCTCGCCGAGTTCAGCGTGCCGGTGATCTTCATCACCGCCTTCCCCGAACGGCTGCTGACCGGCGAGCGCCCCGAGCCGACCTTCCTGATCACCAAGCCGTTCCAGCGGTCGACGGTGAAGGCGGCGATCGCACAGGCCTTGTTCTTCGACCGGGCGACCGTTCCGGCGGCCTGAAGCATTCTGGCTGAAGCTTTCTGGGAACCGACCTCCCGGCCATTGCGTTCTGGTAACGAATCAATGCCGGGAGGCCAGTCGTGAGCGAAGAGCAAACCCATATCGATACCCAGGATGCGCGGGCGGGCACCACGCCGCATATCGTGCGCTACGTCCTCGGTGTCTCGCTGGTGCTGGCGATCGTCGCGCTGCTGATCGTCACCCTGTGGGGTGGCAACTGATCATGGCGACGGCAGCCGTGCTGGTATCGCCTGCCCATCGAGCCTATCCCGCCTTTCGCGCCAATTCCTCTCCTTCGCGCGCGGGGCCTTCCGGGGGAATCACGACATTGTCCAATCCGCGCGACGAGCATGACGAGCAGACGGGCGACGCCGTGGATGCGGCGGCGCCCGAGCATGTTCCGCTCTCCGACCTCGAGTTCAAGGCGGAACTCGCCAAGGTCATCCCGCATTTGCGCGCGTTCGGCCGCTCGGTGTCGGGCAGCCGCGATCTCGCCGACGATCTCGTCCAGGAAACGCTGATGAAGGCGTGGGCAGCGCGGCAGCGTTTCCAGGCCGGCACCAACATGCGCGCCTGGACCTTCATCATCCTGCGCAATCTCTATCTGTCCCAGATGCGCCGTGCGCGCTTCAAGGGCGAGTGGGACGATCTCACCGCCGACCGGCTGCTCGCCGCGCCGGCGGGGCAGGACAAGCATGTCGAGCTCGCCGACATGCAGCGCGCGCTGATGCATCTGCCGGAGGCGCAGCGCGAGGCGCTGATTCTCGTCGGCGCCGGCGGCTTCGCCTATGAGGAAGCGGCCGAGATCTGCGGCGTCGCCGTCGGCACGATCAAGAGCCGCGTCGCGCGCGGCCGCGCCGCGCTCGAGACCTTGCTGACCGAAGGCTTGCTGCCGTCGCGGCGCACGTTCAGTAACCCGCCGGGCAAGACCGCGCTCGATTCGATCATGGACCAGGTGAACGACCTCAGCCGGCCGCGCTGAGCACGGGCGCCCGCGCGCAGAGTTCGGCATGGAGGCTGTGCGCCTCGTCGAGGAGCATCCGGCTGGCGCCCTCGACCGGACGCTCGTCAGGGCGATGCACCATGCCTGCATCGATACTGCCGTCGCCCAGGCCGAGCCTTCCGGTCAGCGCGCCCAGCACGCGCGCCGGCATCGCGCAGAGCTGGCCATGATCGACGACATGCTGCCGCCGTCCGATCGCGACCGGTTGATCGGCGAGATGGCGATAGGCCGAGATCCAGCATTTCAGCCAATAGTCGATCGACTCCCGATCCTCGGTGAGGTCCGGAGCCCCGGCAAACAGGAACGGGCGCTGGTCGGCGCCGAATTCGTGATGACCCAGCCAGCGCATATAGTGCGCGCGGAACGGATCGCGTGCCGCCAGCGCACAGGCGCGCCGGTGCATCGCGCGCAAGGAGGCCGCCTGCTGGAACGGGTCGCGCACCGGGTGGATCAGGATCGCATCCGGAAATGCCGCGACCATTTCCGGCAGGCGCAGGATATTATTGTTGTTCTTGGACAGATAGCGCGGCCGGCCATAGCGCAGCATGACCAGCCGGACATAATCGTGGAATGCCGCCATCGTCTCGGCGGAGGGCGGCACCGGCTTCAGACCCTCGGGCGTGCGATAGCGCGATCCCTCGTGGCAGCGCCAGAATATCTCCTCGATCGCTTCGGGACTGTCGAGGTCCTGCGTCAGCCGATCGCCATGACCGCGCTCGCGCCGCGCGACGTGGCGCTCGCCATCGCGCGAGAGCCGCGACCAGGCGTTCGGCGCGAGCGGGAAGGGGAGGTCGCGGAACGACAGCGATGCGAACGCGCCGGTCTCGTGAAGGAGGCGCGTCAGCAATGTCGTGCCGGCGCGGGCGAGTCCGATCACGAACACCGGCGGCTGCGCCACCGCCTGCGCCGCAGCCTTCGCGAAACGCCGCCGCTCGATGTCGAAGCTGAGGTCGAGCAAGGGCGCAAAGCCCAGCGCCAGGCGATGCAGCAGGCGATCCGCCCGGCTATAGCCGCTTGCGGCGCGAATTTCGGCGGACGAGATATCGGGTGAGGGCATAGCCGATCGTAGCCGCAAGAATGATCAGCCGCGACCGCCAATCGACCAGCGCGGCCATCGTCCCGAGGCCGAGCGGCCGGTCGGCCAGCAGCACCAGTCCGATCGGCGCCGCGACCAGCGCCAGCATCAGCCCGGCGCGCAGCGACGCGACGAACATCCGCAGCGACAGGATCCGCGCCGCGCGCCCCTTCGACCAGTCGGAGACATGCCTGCGTGCCAGCAGCGCGGCCGACGTCCGGCCGAGCGCGGCGAGATCGCGGAAGTGCGCGATCAGCGGCAGCCGGCGGACGAGCTCGACCGCGGCGACGATCGCCAGCAACAGCCAGAGCATGCCGGTGGCTATTCCACCGTCTCCGGATCGGCGGCGGCATCGCCCGCCTTCGGTGCCGGCGTCCGCCGCCGACGCCGCAGCAGGCGCTTGAACGGGTACCAGACGATCGCGACGATCGCCATGAAGATCGATCCGATGATCCCGAACGCGACGCTGATCGCGCCCATGCCGAGGCCGGGGCCGAGATAGGCCTGCGCCACGCCGGGCGTCGCCGCCAGCAGCGCCAGCGCGGCCGCCAGCATCGCCTTGCCCGCATTCATCCGCATCGCGCCGCCTCCGCTCGTTCGATTCCGGCGCGATCGACCGCGCCGAGATATCTGCTCCAGCCGAGCATGTACCGCTCACCCCTGGCATTGGCTATGATGTAGCGCCAGCGCAGCGTGCCGTCCGGCGCGATCCGCAGCAATCGGCCGCCCTGGGTCTCCTCGATCATCACGTCGCCGCCGGGCAAGGGCGTGCCGCGGCCTTGCGTGGGTGACTGGATTCGCAGGCGGTCCATCGCCGCACCCCAGGGATTGCTCACCTTGCCGGTGGCGAAATCATAGACCAGCACGCGATTGTGGCCCACCGGCCGGTAATGCTGCCAGGCGGCGGTCAGGCGATTGTCGTAGATCGAGATGCGATGATCGTCGATCAGCTCGACATCGTGCTGGAACGCCCAGGGCCGGTCCCGCCACCAGAGAACCCGCCCGGTCGATGGCCGATAGAGCATCACCAGCGACAGGTTGCGCAGGCTGAGGAACAGGTCGCCACGCTGCCAATACGGCCCCGAGACGAGCACCGGCTGGACCTCGTTGAGATGAAACGGATCGTCGACATAGCTGCGCGACCGCCAGAGATGGCCCAGCCCGTTGCGGTCGAGGATGTCGGCGATCGACGTCAGGCTGACGCTTTTGCCGTCGGCAGTCACCCGCGCGATCGCATCGTCGCGGAACAATTTGCCGACGCGCGGCTGGCGTGAGGCCGGATAGGTATAGGATGCCCAGATCTCGCCGTCGGGTCCGCGCTCGATCGAATGATGGAAGATGCCGTCGACCGTCCACATCAGCCGCCCGCACGCATCGACGCGATAGAGCGGCGTCGAATCCTGCATCACCAGCCCGCCATCGGGCATCATCAGCGGGTGGATCAGCCGGTTGCGCGCCGCATTCTTGTCGCGCCGCAGCTTGATCAGGTCCGACGCCATCTTCGATCGCGCGATCACCTGCTCCACATCGGGCCGGTATTCGTGGATCGTCGCGCCGTCGCTGAGCCGCAGCAGCTTGACGACATAGCGTTTGCGGCCTTCGTCATAATGCGAGACCAGCACATGGCCGGGATCGACGAACGGCTGCGCGGCGTTCCGCCAGAAGCCCGAAGGCAGCATCTGTTCAGGCCTGGTCACGGGCGGCGCGTCACCGGCCATCAGCCGCTTCAGTGTCTCGGGCACGTCGGCGATGCGGATGGCGGCATTGCCGATCCGGCCATGGCCCTCGGGATGCCGCGCGATCCAGGCGGTCACGACCAGCAGCGCGAAGCCGGTCACCGCCAGCAGCGCCAGCGCCCACAGCGGCACCGCGCGGAACATCTGTCGTTCGAGCCAGCCGGGCGGCCGGGAATCGGGGGACGTCATGCGCGCGGTCGGGACGGCCGCGCCGATGTCACGCGGTCGCACCCATCGTCAGCACGATCTTGCCGACATGATCGCCCGCTTCCATCCGCGCATGCGCCGCTGCCGCCTCGGCGAGCGGGAAAGTCCGGTCGATCACCGGCTTGAGCCGGCCGTCGCGGACCAGCGGCCAGACCGTGCGCGCCAGTTCGTCGGCGACCAGGCTCTTGAACGCGACCGAGCGGGCGCGCAGCGTCGATCCGGTCAGCACCAGCCGCCGCATCATCACCGCCGCCATGTTGATCTCCGCGGTGGTGCCGCGCTGCACCGCGATCGTCACGTGCCGGCCATCGGGTGCGAGGCATTTCAGGTTGCGCGGCACATAGTCGCCGCCGACCATGTCGATCACCACATTGACGCCGGCGCCACCGGTGAAGTCGGCGACCGCGGCGACGAAATCGGTGGTGCCGTAGTCGATCGCCAGATCGGCCCCCAGCGCGCGAGCGGCCTCGCATTTCGCGGCCGATCCGCAGGTGACGATCACCGTCAGCCCGAACAATTTGCCCAGCGCGATCGCCATCGTGCCGATGCCGCTGGTGCCGCCATGCACCAGCACGGTCTCGCCCTCGACCGCATAAGCGCGCTCGAACAAATTGGTCCACACGGTGAACAGGGTTTCGGGCAAGGCCGCCGCCTCGATCATCGTCAGCGCCGCGGGCACGGGCAGGCACTGGCCCTGCGGCGCGACGGCATATTCGGCATAGCCGCCGCCAGCGAGCAGCGCGCAGACCGGCTGGCCCAGCAGGTCGCGATTGGCGCCCTCGCCGACCGCGACGACATGCCCCGCCACTTCGAGTCCCGGAATCGACGATGTGCCGGGCGGCGGCGCATAGAGGCCGCGCCGCTGCAGCACGTCCGGCCGGTTGACGCCCGCCGCCGCGACACGGATCAGCAATTCGCCCGCCGCCGGATGCGGCACCGGGCGCTCGACCGGCAGCAATACCTCCGGACCGCCGGGCGCGTCCGGGTCGATCGCGATCATCGTCTTGGCCGATATCGGCATGAAATCCCCCGTTCCGCCGAATTGCCCACGCGCGCTTATTGACAGGAAGGGCCGCAGGATCAAGGTTGTCGCCATGGATCTGGACGATCTTTCTGCCGGCAAGCCCGGCGATCCGCTGATCGCGCTGATCAGGCAGGATCTCGACCCGTTGTCCGTTCACGAGTTGCGACTCAGGATCGAGGCACTGGAGGGCGAGATCGCGCGCGTCCGGCGCCGGCTCGACGGCGCCATCGATCATCGCTCCAGCGCGGATGCGCTGTTCAAGAGCAGCGCGGAAGCGCCACTCAAGCGATGAATGGTTCGGGACCCGGACGCGCTCGATGCGCTTCACCGGTTCCGATCGCGTCCGTTCTTGATGTGACGGTAACGGCACACGACATAGCATGTACGGGCCGACGGTCGCACGGCCCCACTGGAGTGAACTAGATGCCTTCCTTCGCAACGGAACTCGAGACAACCCTGCACAACGCGCTTCGCCACGCGTCCGATCGCCGCCACGAATATGCGACGCTCGAGCATCTGCTGCTCGCGCTGATCGCCGACGACCATGCCTCCAAGGTGATGGGCGCGTGCGGCGTCAATATCGGCGAGCTCAAGGATGCGGTCACGCTGTATCTCGATACCGAGCTCGATTCGCTCAAGGTCGAGGGGCAGACCGATCCGTCGCCCACCGCCGGTTTCCAGCGCGTTGTCCAGCGCGCGATCCTCCATGTCCAGTCGTCGGGCCGCGACGAGGTGACCGGCGCCAACGTGCTCGTCGCCTTGTTCAGCGAGCGCGAGAGCTATGCCGTCTATTTCCTGCAGCAGCAGGACATGAGCCGTCTCGATGCGGTGAGCTTTATCAGTCATGGTGTCGGCAAGGGCGGTACCCCGCCGGAGCCGCGCGAGGTCAAGGGCGCTGAGGAGGAGAAGACGCAGAAACCCGAGGCCAAGGGCGGCAAGGCCGAAAGCGCGCTCAAGCAGTTCACCGTCGATCTCAACGAGAAGGCGAAGAAGGGCAAGGTCGATCCGCTGATCGGCCGGGGTCCGGAGGTCGACCGCACGGTGCAGATCCTCTGCCGCCGTTCCAAGAACAATCCGCTCTATGTCGGCGATCCGGGCGTCGGCAAGACCGCGATCGCGGAAGGGCTCGCGCGCAAGATCGTCGAGGGTGACGTGCCCGAGGTGTTGCTGAAGGCGGTGATCTATTCGCTCGACATGGGCGCGCTGCTCGCCGGCACGCGCTATCGCGGCGATTTCGAGGAGCGGCTGAAAGCGGTCGTCAACGAGCTCGAAAAACTGCCGCACGCGGTGCTGTTCATCGACGAGATCCACACCGTGATCGGCGCGGGCGCCACGTCGGGCGGCGCGATGGATGCGTCGAACCTGCTCAAGCCGGCGCTGTCGGGCGGCACGATCCGCTGCATTGGCTCCACCACCTACAAGGAGTTCCGCAACCATTTCGAGAAGGACCGCGCGCTGTTGCGGCGTTTCCAGAAGATCGACGTCAACGAGCCGACGATCGAGGACACGATCAAGATCCTCGCCGGCCTGCGGACGGCGTTCGAGAACCATCACAACGTCAAATACACCCCCGACGCGATCAAGTCGGCGGTCGAGCTGTCGGCGCGCTACATCAACGACCGCAAGCTGCCGGACAAGGCGATCGACGTGATCGACGAGGTCGGCGCGATGCAGATGCTGGTGCCGCCGAACAAGCGCAAGAAGACGATCACTTCGAAGGAGATCGAGCTGGTCATCGCGACGATGGCGCGCATTCCCGCGAAATCGGTGTCGTCCGACGACAAGAAGACGCTGGAGACGCTCGAGACCGACCTGAAGCGCGTCGTGTTCGGCCAGAATCTCGCGATCGAGAAGCTGGCGAGCGCGATCAAGCTCAGCCGCGCCGGCTTGCGCGATCCCGACAAGCCGATCGGCAATTATCTGTTCACCGGCCCCACCGGCGTCGGCAAGACCGAGGTCGCGCGCCAGCTCGCCTCGATCCTCGGCATCCCGCTCCAGCGCTTCGACATGTCCGAATATATGGAGCGTCACAGCGTCTCGCGGCTGATCGGCGCGCCGCCGGGCTATGTCGGCTATGACCAGGGCGGCCTGCTGACCGACGCGGTCGACCAGCAGCCGCATGCGGTGCTGCTGCTCGACGAGATCGAGAAGGCGCATCCGGACCTGTTCAACATCCTGCTGCAGGTGATGGACAATGGCAGGCTGACCGATCACCACGGCAAGACCGTCGACTTCCGCAACATCATCCTGATCATGACGACCAATGCCGGCGCGTCCGAAATGGCGAGCGAGGGCATCGGCTTCGGCGCGGTCAGCCGTGAGGATGCCGGCGACGAGGCGATCAAGCGGATGTTCACGCCCGAATTCCGCAACCGCCTCGATGCGACGGTGCCGTTCGGCTATCTGCCGCCCGAGGTCGTCGCGCGGGTGGTGGAGAAGTTCATCCTCCAGCTCGAACTCCAGCTCGCCGACCGCGACGTCCACATCAATCTCGACGAGGAGGCCAAGGCGTGGCTGACCACCAAGGGCTATGACAAGCTCTACGGTGCCCGCCCGATGGGCCGTCTGATCCAGGAGAAGATCAAGCAGCCGCTGGCCGAGGAACTGCTGTTCGGCAAGCTCGTCCACGGCGGCGAGGTCAAGGTCCACCTGAAGGACGACGCGCTGGCGTTCGAAGTTGTCTCGGCGGCACCGAAGCGCCCGAAGAAAGGCGGCGGCGCGAAGCGGGTGGTGGTGACGAAGGCGAAGTGAAGCGCGCGCCCCTCCCGCGGTGCGGGAGGGGCGTGGCGCGTTCAAGGCATCGTCGAGGCGGTTGGCGCTTCAATCGACCGAACTCACGCCGTTGGATCATCCCAGCGACTTGCAAACATTCCCTGAGCGGAATATAGTGCGTTATGGGCTGGAAGGTCGCCTTCGACGAAGATTTCTTCGCGTGGCTGCAAGGGGAAGAGGATCGTGTGCGGATCGCGATCCTCAAGCGGATCGAGTTGCTGGCACAGATCGGACCGAGCCTTGGACGTCCGCATGTGGATACGGTTCAAGGATCGGCGTATCCGAACATGAAGGAGTTACGCGTCCAGATCGGCGGTGACCCTTGGCGAATATTCTTTGCCTTCGATCCGAAGCGTTCGGCGATCCTGCTCGTGGGCGGCAACAAGGTCGGCGACAAACGGTTCTACGAGGTGAACATACCGATCGCGGACGCCCGATATGCGCGGCATTTGGACGGGCTGGAAGGAAATTGGTGATGGTGATTCACTGGGACGATGTGAAGGCGACGCTTCCCGCCGAGGAGCGGGCCGAAATCGAGCAGGGCGGACGCGAGCTTGCCGCCGAGTATCTGTCGCTGCGCGAACTGCGAAAGGCGCGCAAGCTGTCGCAGAAGGCGGTGGCGGAGAAGCTGCGCACCAACCAGGCCGGCGTGTCGAAGATCGAAAAGCGGGCGGACCTCATGCTGTCGACGCTGCGCGGCTATATCGAAGCCGCCGGCGGAAGCCTTGAGCTTGTGGCCCGTTTTCCCGACGCCCCGCCGGTGCTGATCGACCACATGCGTGACTTGGGCAAGGCCGGTAAGAGCGTTGACAATGGAGATCGGCGAGCAGCGTGAAGTCACTGGAATGGTGGCGTCCGGCGGACCGCTAAGCGATATCTCGAGTTCGATTGTCTTCGAAGTTTGAATCAGTGGGAGGATACCGTGTCGGTGAGCGATGATCTCAAGCGTCGAGCGCTCGATCGGATCAGCAATTGCACCAACCCGCGGGAACTCCGCACGACTGCGGAAAAATGCCGACAGACTTGGGCACGATGACATAGCGCGTGCTGCATATCGCAAGCCGTATTCGGTACTGCCGCAGGCCGAACCTGGTACACTCGAATTCGATGTCTGGCAGAGCATCTATGCTCTGGAGGGAACTCTCAAGGAGGAGCGCGGCAAGACCATCTTGCTTGCCCGTACGCGTCAGAAGATCGGCCGAGAGGGCGAGGTCGCAACTGTTGCCGACCTCATTACAAAGCCAGCATCCGAAGGATACCGGATACTGGTAGACCGCAATATGCCGGAGCTTTCGTTTGAGGCTGTTGCCCTGCGCTATCCGGCCAAGTTCGATGCCGCGATCATTCGGGCGGCGACAGACAGGTTAGTGGGTTCCGGCTTCAACCCGGAGGCCTTTAGTTGATCAGATGACAAAAATGTTTCGGAATCACCGACTCGAACAATAATAGCGAAACATCCGCGAATCTTCGATGCGCGTGTTATGGACAGCGCGTTTCCGCATGATAAGGAACCGGTGTGGACCATGACGGTCTTGGGGCCGGGGCCGAGTGCATGACTGAAATCGCTCGGGACGCCGCCGGCTTCGCTACCGAGGACCAGTGGCTCGATGTCCGCGCCGATCATGTGCTGGACGTCGTCAGGCAGTGCTTCGAGATCATCCGCCGCAACCGAGCCGACGACGAATGCGGCGCGCGGCAGTTCGCGCTTCCAGGCTATGATCTGACCGTCGATCATGCCGGCAAGGCGTCCGCCGACGCGCTCTGCCTCGCCTTCAAGCATCGCGAAAGTCCCGCGGCGTCGTCAGCCAACACCCCCCTCCGCTGGCTGATCGCCGATGCATCGGGCATCGACGGCCTCCCGCCGCTACCCGATCCGCCGCATCCACTGCACCCGCTGGGCAGCCTCCATCGCAACGCCGGCAACAATGTCCTGATCGAGCGTCGCCGCGGCTTCGTCACCGCATTCGACGTCGCGGCGATGGAGTTGATCACGATCGTCGACGGCCCCGAATCGATCGACACCGATCTCGCGGCCAAGCCGCTGCTGCGCTTCCTGCTGTCGCTGATGATGCAGCGCAATTTCGTGCTGTGCCATGCGGCGCTGCTGGGCGGTGCGGGCGGCGGCCTGCTCGTCACGGGCAAGGGCGGTTCGGGGAAATCGACGATCTCGGCGGCCGGTCTCGTCGGCGGCACCGCTTTCTGCAGCGACGATTTCGTCGCGCTCGAACGACGCGGCGATGCGCTGGTCGGCCATTGTCTCTATGCCAGCATCATGCTCAACGCCGGCCACATCGATCGCTTCCCGGCGCTGGCCGCGCGCGCGACGCGGTTTCGCACCGACATCTTCGCCAAGCATATGGTGCCCGTCGCCGACGCCTTCCCGGGGCAGGTGCGCCAATCGCTGACGATCGATGCCGTCGCCGTGCCGCAGATCGTCGCCGAGGCGGGTTCGGCGCTGGTGCCCGGCGCGCGCGCCGACATGCTGCGCGCGATCACGCCGACCTCGGTCTTTTCCTCGCCATGGCGCGAGGGCGACCGGGTCCGCTTCCTGTTCGATACGGTCAGCCGGCTCGAACCCCTGGTCTATCGCTCGGGCAGCGATTTCGCCGGCATCGCCGATCCGCTGCGCGCACGTTATGGGGTCTGAACACATGAGCCAGCCAGCGATCAGTTGCGTCATGGCCGTCCATAATGGCGCCGCCTGGATCGAGGCCGCGATCGACAGCCTCGTCGGGCAGTCGCTGCCGCCGGGCGAGATCATCGTCGTCGATGACGGCAGCAGCGACGACAGCGGTGCGCGCGCGGTCGCGGCGGGCGGAGGGCTGGTGCAACTGATCGTCCAGCCGAATCGCGGCTATCACGCCGCGCGCAATGCCGGGCGGGCGGCGGCGCGGGGCAAACTGATCCATTTCTTCGATGCCGATGACATCCTGCCCGACGGTAGCCTCGATACGATGCACCGCTGTCTCGATGCCAATCCCGGCTGGGACGTTCTGTTCGGCCGCTGGCGGAATATCTGGATCGAGGCGCTCGCGCATGAGGCGGCGGCGTCCGCCAATGCCTACCTCGTCGGCGAACAATCGGGCCTGATGATCACCGCCGGCCTCTATCGCCGGACGCTGCTCGAACGGATGGCGCCGTTCCCAGAAAATGCCGGCTGGCACGGCAGCGCGCTGTGGCTGGCGCAGATCGCGCGCGATGGCGCGACGATCGGCCGGATCGACCGCGCCGTGCTCGATCGCCGCATCCATCACGACAATATGAGCCGAAAAAAATCCGTGGACGAATTGTTCGACTTGGCGTTCAAGCTGCATCGGTCATCGCGCACTGCCGCGAAACGATAGATAAGGGCGAGGATGCCGGCACAATCCGGCATTTGGGGGTATCGATGCATTATCAACCTGCTTCCGAACAGGTGATCGGAAAAATTCTCGATGACGAAGCGGTCATCATCAATCTCGACACCGGTATGTATTTCGGGCTCGACGGCATCGCCGCGAAAATCTGGGAGCTGCTGGTGGCCGGTACCGCGCACGAGGCCGTATCGGACGCGCTGAAGCGGGCATTCCCCGCCGAAGCTGGGATCGACAGCGACCTCGCGCATTTTCTGGCCGATCTCTGCGGCCGCGGCCTGATCGTCGCGGCGGACGGCGACGCCCAGGCGACGCTGCCGGACGCTATCGACTGGCCGGCGGTCTATCAGGCGCCGGTCATGGCGTCCTATGACGACGTCGCCGAAATGGTGGCGCTCGATCCGCCTTTGCCGGAACTGTCGCACCACATGATCGATCAGCCGGGACAGGCACGCGCGAACGCGGCGACGTAAAGGTCGATCATCCGGTCGAAATCGAAGTGGGACGCCATGCGCTGCCGGGCGTTGCGGCCGAGCGCGTCGGCCTCGGCCGGATGTGCGAGTAGGCGGGATATTGCTGCGGCCATCGCGTGCGGCTGATCCGGCGGCACGAGCCGGCCGGTTTCGTCGTCGACGATGATCGACGGCAGCCCGCCGACGCGCGTTGCGACACAGGGCCGCGCCGCATGGCCCGACTCCAGCGCGACCAGGCCGAACGGCTCCTGCCAGCGCGACGGCATCGCGACGACGGCGGCGCCCGCCATCGCTTTATGGACTCCGGCCGGCTCGATCCAGCCCGGCAGGGCGACCGCATCGGCGATGCCGAGATCGATTGCGCGTTGCCGAAGCGCTTCGCGCTCGGGGCCATTGCCCGCAATCGTCAGGCGCGCATCGCGATGCCCGGCGCGGACCAGCGCAAAGGCTTCGACCAGTGTATCGAAGCCCTTTTCGCTGACCATGCGGCCGAGCGCCAGGACGTGGCCATTGGCCGGCCGGGTCACGGGCGCAGCTTGCGCCGGTATCGCGTTGGCGATCAGCAGGATATCGCCGGGCGTCCGCGCGGCGCTGCCCGCCACGGCGGTCCGGACGAAGTCCGACACCGCGGTCACCGCGCTGCACCGGTCGAACAGCCGCTGCAGCGTGGCCGCGCGGACATCGGCAAGCGCGTTGTTGTGCAAGGTCGCGACGACCGGAATATCGAGCGACTGCATGACCTTGTCGAACAGCATGATTTCAGCGCCGGCTGTATTATAGTGAATGACGTCGGGTCCGAAATCGCGGATCGCCTGCCGGATCGTCCGGATCGCGGCGAGGATGCCGGCGGGATCCATCGTCCTGATCGGCTCGAGCATCGGCACCATCCGGCTTGGGATTCCCCGCGGCGAGATCATCGATGTCACCGGGCCGTCGCCGATGATGGCGGTGGCGATGGCGCGATCGGCCAGCGCCGCGCTCAGATGGGCGACGAAGGTCTCGATCCCGCCGATCCGCGGGTAGCAATTGCCCCAGATGAAGACCCGCACCGCACACCCTTGTCCGCCCTTGATTTTCGCGCTGATATCGAGACTGTGGGGCGATGAACAGCGCCGATCGACTCAGGCGCGCCGGCTCTACGCAGCGCCTTCAGTGCCGTTTCCCGGACCCATGATCGTCCGCCCCACTGCGGCGAACGGCTTCGGCGGTGTGCTCGCCGTCGGACGGCTGCGCGATCTGGTCGCGGCGGCGGTCGGCGCGGACGAACCCGCGACGGCATGGCGCCGCTATCGCGCTGCGCTGGGAACCGAGGCCGCGGACGAGGGCGAACGCCGGCTCTATCCGTTCGTCGGCAGCCGGCTCGGCGGCGCGGCGCTCGCCGACCCCGCTTATGCGCCGATCAGGACGGAGCGCCGGGCCGCCCATGTCCGGCACGAACTGCTGTTCAACGCCGCCGGGGACCTGGCCGATCTCTTCGCCACCGCGGGGATCCGGCCGATCTTCCTCAAGGGGCTGGCGGTCCAGATCCGCGCCTATGGCGAGCAGGTGATCCGGGCCTCTTCGGACATCGACATCTTCGTTGCGCCCGACGAACTCGGCCGCTGCCTCGCGCTGATCGCGCAGGCCAATTGGCTGCGGAAGGAGGAGCGGCCGCGCACCGGCGATCCGGCGCTGATCGCCGCGATGCGCGTCAAGATGACCTGGCGCATGCCGCGCGGCGTGCTGGTCGATATCCACTGGGTCCCGCGCGAGCCGCTTGAATTCGATGCGGCGCTGACAATGGATTTCGCCGGGTCCGCGGTCGCGCGTGCCTATCGCGGGCGGACATGGCTGATCCCGTCGGACCCGTGGCTGTTGTTCGAAACGATCGAACATGGCGTCACCTGGAACGAGGTCACGCCGATCCGCTGGCTGATCGATGCGCTGGCCATCCTGCGCATCACCGATGCACCAATGGATTGGGACCGGCTGTGCGCGCTGATCGAGCGCAGCCGGCTGACCCATATCTTCGCGATCGGGCTCGGCGCGCTCGCGGACTATGGCGATGACGTACCCGAATCGGTGATCGCGCGACTGTTACGGCAGGACATCAGCTTGATGGAGCGGCTCTATACGCGCACCCGGCTGACATTGCCCGGCCCGCTCATCACCATCTGCACGAGCCTGTCGCATGTCTTGTTGCGGCACCCGGCGCGGCCCTGGCGCCGCGCGGCAGCCTTTCCGGCCTATTACCGGATGCGGGCGCTGCGGTGCATGACCTGGTCCGAGGTCGCGGGCAGGGCGCTGGGCCGATTTCGCACGGAGCAGGACGCTTGAACCAGGCCGAGGTCGATCCGGCGCTGTGGTCCGATGCGCTCCTCCGATTGTGCCTCGTCGCCCCCGATGCCGTGCCGGACGCGCCGCTACGGGCATCGGCGGCGATGCTCGGCGCCAATCTGTCGGCACGCGACGGGCAACCCGTGCCCAATCCTGCCATACTCTCCCGCAACCTGCGCGCCGTGGGCCTGACGCTGCCTGTCGCCGCGCATCGCCGGCTGGAGGCGCTCGCGATGCGTGAAGAGAAACGGTCGGCGATCGCCGCCGAACAATGCGCCGGACTCGAGCGGCTGTTCGGCGAACACGGCATCGGGCTCCAGTCGGTGCGCGGCTGGCATTTCGCGCGGACCTTCTATCCCGACCCGCTGGTCCGCCACTGCCACGCGCTCCGCTGGCTGGCGTCCTATCCGTCGCAGGCGCAGGCCATGGCGACGCTATTGGCGTCCGCAGGCTGGAACGCGTCACCCGCGTCGCCGGTGCTGTCGCCGCACAAGCAAATCTTCACCGGGACCGGCCGGATCACGGCCGAACTCCATGTCCGGCCCTTCGGCTGGTCGCCGCTCGGGCTCGATGCCGGGGATGAAGGTGACCCCGCATTCGTGGCTGCCGAACTGATCGGCGCGACCGTCACCGACCATTCGGCTGCCAGCCTGCGCTCGGCGATCGACCTCGTCCATTTGCTGCGCCGTGCCGAACCCGATCCGCGGCGTTTCGCGCATCATGCCGATCGTTTCGGCTTTGCCGGCCATGCCGCCCAAGCGGTCGCCCACGTGGCGCGGCTGGCGCATGCGGAGGAGGAACCGCTGCGATCACGGCTGGCGGCTCTGCGCGGCGCGCTCGAGCGTGTCGGCGCGCGCGACAGCGCCGCCGTCCGTGATATCAGACTGTTGCGGCGGATGGGCGCCGATCGCCGCAGCGCTTTCCTTCTGCGCAGCTGTATCCGTCCAGATCTGTTCGGCGCAGGGCGAAAATTGCGCGCCGAGAATCACGTCCAACGCGTGGGCGGCACGGTCGCGCGCGCTAGCCTGCTGCAGCTTTTGCGTGGTCGAGCGCGATGAGACGGCCGGCATCGAGCCGGTAGCGCCGCGCGCCGAGCAGGTCCGGCAGCGGCCTGTGCGCGACCATGACGATCGTCGCCTGGGGGCATTCGCGCTGGATGCAGGCGTACACGCGCCGTTCGGTGTCGGGGTCTAGCTGCGATGTCGCCTCGTCGAGGATCAGCAGATCGGGGCGGCCGCAGATCGCGCGGGCAATCGCGAGCCGCTGGCGCTCGCCGCCCGACAGCCGCTGCACCGTTTCGGCGCTGTCGTCGGCAAGCGATGCCTTCATGCCCAGTTCGGCGAGGATCCGGTCGCCATAGGCGCGATCGAACATGTTCGCCGGATGCGGAAAGGCGAGATTGTCGAGCAGCGAGGCGGCGAAGACGAACGGCTCCTGCGAGACCAGCGCCACGCGCGATCGCCGCATCCGGTTGAGCAGATCCGCCTTTTCGCCGTCGACGCGAACGCTGCCCGAGGTCGGCTGGATCAGGCCGCAGAGCAGCAGGATCAGGGTGGATTTGCCGCCGCCCGACGGACCGGATATCTCGATCCGGTCGCCGCGTTCGATCGTCAACGCGATGTCCGTGAGGATCGCCCGGTCGGCATCGCGGAAGGTCAGCGAGACCGCATCGAGCGCGATCGTTCGCTCGAACGGCGGGCCGGCCGATGTCGCGGGGCGCTCTTCGAGCGTCTCGACCGGCAGTTCGCGATCGGCGATGATCCGCGCGAGATCGGGGGCGTGGGCGTTGACCTTCTGCGCCATCGTCACCGATCGCTGCAGCGCCGGTAGCAGACGGATCGATGCGGCGGCGAAGATCGTCAGGCTAAAGGCCAGCGCGTGACCGGAGCGGCCCAGCGCGAGCAGCACCAGGGTCAGCACGCCGATCGCCGAGATCAGCACCAGTTCGCGCAGATGGACCGGCCATTGCCCCAGCGCATGTTCGTCGGCGACCGCGCGGGCATGGTCTTTGGCGGCGCGTTCGAAGAGCGCCACGAACGCACTTTCGCTCGCGCTCAGCTTGATCGACCGGATGTCGCCCAGCGCGCCATCGGCGATCCGCCGCATCCGGTTGAGCGCCGACCAGCGCTGCCGGCCATGATCGAGCGCGCGGGCATGGCCCATGCGGGCGAGCAGGCCGTAGATCAGGACCATCCAGCCGATCACCGCGAGCGTCGCGACCGGCTCGATCCACAGCAGCACCACGAGCAAGGCGATCATGATCAGTCCGTCGACCAGCAATTGCGCGGTCGGCAGCAGCAACTGGTGGACCAGCGCCGTCGCCGACACGAACATCGTCTGCTGCTGCTCGGAGCGGTCGCTGGTCACTTGCTGCGCGTGCGGCTGGCCGAGATAGGTTCTGAGCAGGCCGTCGGTCAGCCTGACCTGTTCGGCGAGCGTCCGCCGGAAGATCGCGCGATTGATCCAGCCGACCGCGATCAGCCGGACGGCGAGGAACAGCGCAACCCCCGCCGCCGCCATCAGGCCGTCGGCCAGCGCATCGCCGCTGCGCCAGGCCGGGGACCAGATGCGATCGATGCCGCCATTGCCGGCGAACGCATAGAGCAAGAGCAGCAGCCACCGCAGCAGCAGCAATGTCGCGATCTCGGCGAGCGCGAGCGGGATCACGAGCGCGACGAGACCGGCGAAGAAGCGCGGGCCGATCAGCCGGTAGAGCTGGAGGATCTTGTTGCCGATCATGGGATACGGCGGCGGTGCGGTTCAGGATCGGCCATCAACGCTTCTTTTGACTCCCCTCCCTGAAAGAGAGGGGAATTCGAACGCACCTCAATGCTTCCGCGTCAGCTCGCGCATCGCATCGTCGAGTCCGCCGAGTGTCAGCGGATACATCCGGTCGGTCATCAGTTCGCGCAGCACGCGGGTCGACTGCGAATAGTCCCAATGCGTCTCGGGCACCGGGTTCAGCCACACCGCGGCGGGATACACGTTCAGCGTGCGCTGCATCCATACCGCGCCGGACTCCTCGTTGAAATGTTCGACCGAGCCGCCGGGGTGGGTGATTTCATAGGCGCTCATCGCCGCGTCGCCGACGAACACGACCTTATAGTCGTGCCCATATTTGTGGAGCACGTCCCAGGTGGGCGTGCGATCGGTGAAGCGGCGCTTGTTGTCCTTCCACACGCCTTCGTACAGGCAGTTGTGGAAATAGAAGAATTCGAGATTCTTGAACTCGGCGTTGGCGGCCGAGAACAATTCCTCGCACAGCTTGATATGCGGGTCCATCGATCCGCCGATGTCGAGGAACAGCAGCAATTTGACCGCATTGTGCCGCTCCGGCCGCATCCGGATGTCGAGCCAGCCCTGGCGCGCGGTGCCGTCGATCGTGCCGTCGATATCGAGTTCGTCGGCCGCGCCCTCGCGCGCGAAGCGGCGGAGCCGGCGCAGCGCGATCTTGATGTTGCGGGTGCCGAGTTCCTTGGTCGAGTCGAGATTCTTGAACTCGCGCTTGTCCCACACCTTCAGCGCGCGGCCATTCTTGCTCTCGCCGCCGATGCGGACGCCTTCGGGGTTATAGCCGCTATTGCCGAACGGGCTGGTGCCGCCGGTGCCGATCCACTTGCTGCCACCCTCGTGGCGCCCCTGCTGCTCGGCGAGGCGCTGTTTCAGCGTCTCCATGATCTCTTCCCAGCTGCCGAGCGATTCGATCTCCTTCATCTGCTCTTCGGTCAGATAGAGTTCGGCCACCTTGCGCAGCCATTCCTCGGGGATCGGTACCGCCGCGGTGCCGTAGCTGGTCTCGAGACCCTTGAAGATCTTGGCGAAAACCTGGTCGAACCGGTCGAGCAGGCTCTCGTCCTTCACGAAGGTCGCGCGCGCCAGATAATAGAATTCCTCCGGCCGCCGCCCGATCACATCGGCGTCGAGCGCTTCGAGCAATACCAGATGCTCCTTCAGCGAGGCGGGGATGCCGGCAGCGCGGAGCTCGTCGAGGAAGTTGAAGAACATGGCCGCCAGCAATGCCGCGCCCGGGGTCCGTCGACAAGGGGCATCGGGCAGGATCGCCGATGCCGCCGGCCGCAACCGCGCTTTCGGTCTTTGCACGCGCTTGGTTAAGCCGCTGGCAATGCTTTGCGCCTAGCGTCGCACGATCGACAATCCGAGGAGTTTGAATGCGCGAGACCGCGATCAGAGTCGGCGATGCGACCGCCATCGATCAGATGGCGAAGTCCTGCGGCGAACTGGCGGTCGGGTGCACCGACGCCGCCGGTCTCGTCGAGCGCGTGGGCGGCAGTATCGCGCGCCAGCTCAGCCAGCTCGGCGACCTCGAAAAGGTCGCGGTGTCGCTCGAGGGCGACCAGCGCCAGGTCGCTGATTCGACCGACGAGGCGCGGCTGCTGTCCGAACGCGCGCGCGCCAAGCTCGATTCCGGTGCCGCCGCGATCCAGCGCTCGATGGACGAGTTCGGCGCGCTGACCGATCTCGTCGTGCGGCTCGGCAAGCAGGTCACCAATTTCGCGGCGGCGATGGAGCAGGTCCGCCGCGTCACCGAAAGCATCGATTCGATCGCCCGCACCACCAATATGCTGGCGCTCAACGCGGCGATCGAGGCCGAACGCGCCGGCCACGCCGGCCGCACCTTCGCGGTCGTTGCCGCCGAAGTGAAGAAGCTCGCCCGCAACACGCGCGAAGCGACCGACGAGATCGCCGACACCATGGGATCGCTCGGCAAGGAGGCCGAAGCGTTCATGACCGAACTCGGCCGCGGCGTGGAGAAGAGCCGGGCCGCGCAGTCCGATTTCTGGAAGATGGGCGAAACCGTGCGGGAGGTCGGTCAGATCGTCGAGATGGTCGACCAGCAGAGCGACGGCATCGCGCGCGCGACCAGCATCATCCACGACCGGGTCTGCCTGGTCCGCGACGGCCTGCAGGGCTTCGCCGCCGACGCGCGCCGCAACGCCGATCAGCTCGACAGTTCGCGCCGCAAGATGCAGCAGCTCGAGACGCTGTCGAACCAGATGTTCGATTCGCTCGTCCATGGCGGCTTCGCGCCCGCGGATGCGGTCTATGTCGAGCAGGCGATCGTCGAGCGCGATGCGATCGAACAGCTCGTCGAAGCCGCCATCCGACGCGGCAGCCTGACTTTGGACGATGTGTTCGATACCGATTATCGCCCGATCCCGGGCACCGATCCGCAACAGTTCGACAACCGCTTCGCCGATTTCGCCGACACCCATCTGCGCCCGATCCTCGACCGCGTGACGGCGTCGGACCGGCGCATTGCCGGCGCGGTCTGCTCGGACGTGAACTGCTATGTGCCCACCCACCAGACGGCACGATCGCAGCCACAGCGGCCGGGTCAGACCGAGTGGAACATGCTGAACTCACGCAACCGCCGTATCCTGACCGACGACGCCACGCAGCGCGCGATCGCGAGCGACCAGTCGTTCATGATGGCGGTCTATCGCCTCGAAGGCGAGGGCGACGACTACAGCCTGCTCAAGACCGTGTTCGTGCCGTTGCGCTTTCAGGGGCGCCGGTGGGGCAATTTCGAGATTGCTTATGTCGACGGGTGAGGGGCGATTGGTTGGAAAAGCCCGAAGTATCGGCTTCGGCTACTCCGCCGCGTAGCTCGCTGCCTGGCCGGCGGTGATGAAGAAACCCTCCTCAGGCGTGTCGGCCAATATCTTCACCGCCTGCGCAAAGGCGGCCTCGCTGGGCAGGCGCGACCAGAAGCGGACGATCCGCGTTTCGCTCCCCTTTTTACGGATCACCGCATAGAGCGGCGCGGCGGATGACGTCGCGCCGTAGCCCGTGCTGAACAGTGGGGCGACCTCGTCGGGGATGCGCGCGAGCTGCCATTGGGCGCCGCCGCCAGCGCTGGTGTAGGCGATTTCCTTGATCAACTTGTCCGGCTGGCCTGCAACCGCCTTGGACAGGAACATCTCGCCCATGTGATGGTCGATCGCCATCGGCCGGTCGGCGGTGCAGACCGGGCCGTCGCAGGCGCCATTGGCCGCCAGGATCGCCTGCCAGGGCAGCGCGCGGACGAAGGCGTCGATCGCCTGCTCCTCGGCGTCATCGTCCGGCGAGGGCAAAGTCGCCCGGACCTTGACGGTCCACCGGCCGATATTGCCGAAATAGAGATAGTCCATCACTGTGTCAGGGCCGATGCCGGTCTTGTAAGTACCTTTGAAGAGGCTGAGCTTGCGCGGCGCATCGATCGCGAAGGGGCCGTCCGCCCAGACGAAGGCGGTGGGAGAGACGGTACCGAGTGCCCGCAGCGAACCCGCCAGCCGATGTTCGGGAAGGTCGCCCGGCCGGAACAGATAGACAGTCGCGACAGTGCGGTTGCTGCCGCGTTTCAGCTCATAGCTGAGTTGCACATCGTCGCCATCGTCGCCATCGTCGACCGCAGCGATGCGGATGCGGCTGAACGACGCGATCTTGTCATCGAACACCGCCCCGGTCGCGATGTGCGATAGCGGGCCGCTGTCTACCGCGCCTTTCCAGATCGCGGCATCGGCGCCACCGATCAGCCGCGGCGGTGCGGCGTGCGCGACGCCGCAGCAAAGCGCCGCCGCCAGGAATGCGGGAATTGTCCACTGCCGTCGAAACATGCCCCAATTCCCCAGGTAGCCGTCATAGCGCGATTTTCTCAGCCCGAAGCTGCTCGGGAAGGAGGAGGCGTACGCTCTCAGCTCTTCTGCTGCCGCCGCGCCATGAACGCCAGCCGCTCGAACAGCATCACGTCCTGCTCGTTCTTGAGCAGCGCGCCATGCAGCGGCGGGATCGCCTTGCTCGGGTCGCGCGACTGGAGCACGTCGAGCGGCATGTCCTCGGCCAGCAGCAGCTTCAGCCAGTCGATCAGTTCGGACGTCGATGGCTTCTTCTTGAGGCCGGGGACGTCGCGGACGTCGTAGAAGATGTCCATCGCCTTCTGGACGAGGATCTTCTGGATGCCGGGAAAGTGGACGTCGACGATCGCACGCATCGTGTCGCGGTCGGGGAATTTGATGTAGTGGAAGAAGCAGCGGCGCAGGAAGGCGTCGGGCAGTTCCTTCTCGTTGTTCGAGGTGATGATCACGATCGGCCGCTCGACCGCCCTGATCGTCTCCTTGGTCTCGTAGACGTGGAATTCCATACGATCGAGCTCCTGCAACAGATCGTTGGGGAACTCGATGTCGGCCTTGTCGATCTCGTCGATCAGCAGCACCGGCAGTTCGGGCGCGGTGAACGCCTCCCACAATTTGCCGCGGCGGATATAATTGCCGATGTCGTGGACGCGGGGATCGCCGAGCTGGCCGTCGCGCAGGCGCGCCACCGCATCATATTCGTAGAGGCCCTGCTGGGCCTTGGTCGTGGACTTGACGTTCCATTCGATCAGATTGGCGTTCGCCGCCTTGGCGATCTCATAAGCGAGCACGGTCTTGCCGGTGCCGGGCTCGCCCTTGACCAGCAATGGCCGCCGCAATTTGACGGCGGCGTTGACCGCGACCTTCAGATCGTCGGTGGCGACATAATCCCTGGTGCCCTCGAAGCGCATGCAACCCGTTTCCTCGTCGATTCGAAAATCGGGATAGGGTGGCGGCCAATCGCACGCAAGCGCCCGGTGGCATGCGCGGCTGCATTGGGCGGTTACCGCATGCGGCCTCAGAGGCGTGCGGCGTGCCGGGCTTCGAGCAAGTCCCACAGCCCGCGCTGCTGCGTCAGCAGCTGCTGCGCGCCGAAGCAGAGCGCGCGTTCGATCGCGGCCGATTCGGCGGTCACCATCGCCAGCGTCAGCGTTTCGAGTTCGTCGGGCAGGCCGCGGTGGGCGACATCGACGCCCAGCCGTTCGGCGGCGGTGTCGAGCACATCGCGGATCGCGGTCCAGTCGAGCACCAGCGCGATCGCCGCGCCCAGAGCGCAACCGGTGCGATCGGACTGTGCCAGCATGTCGAGTGCGTGGCGCTGGCCCTGCATTGCCGCTTCGCAATCGCCCTGGCCCGGCGTGCTCGGCAGTGGTCCGGCGGCAACGACGATGCTCGCCAGATAGGCGCGCTCCAGCGCGAAGCCGCGGACTGCCTGCATCAGCCATTCGCGTGCCGCGCCATGGGTGGTGTGGGTCGCGGCATGATCGAGCACGCCGGGATGGCGGCCGTGCAGTACGCAGAGAAAATGAACGACATCGGCCAGGTTGCGCGTAGCGTTGCGGCCATTGGTCAATTCCGGCGATCCGCACCAGCGATGCGCCCGGCTGCCGTCGGATGCGACCAGCGCGGCGAGCATGTCCGCCATGCTGTCCGTTCCCGCCGCCTGAATTGCCCCACTCGCCATGATAATGTCCTGACCCCATGCCGGACGATCCCGACCCGTCATGTTTCGGACCAACACCTATACCGAAGCACGTAAAGAGGCGGTTTATGACGCGTTAGGGATATCGTCAGCAGTCCCGAAGTCACGCCGGAAAGTCTTGTAAAGATTGATAATCCCGGGCGTGGAGGCCGCATTCCGGCGTGGCAAATATTTTGATGCCGTGCGCGGACGCCTGCAACAGCGCGCGGGGCTGGGCGGTGAAGGCGGCCGGATGCAGGATCGCGCCGATGCCGTCGAGCCGGCCCGGTCCGGTCACGCGGCGCTCGATCGCGACGCCGTCCCAGGCATCGGAACCCGCCGGCATCGCGCCGAACAGGATCAGCGGCGAATCGAGTCCGGTCGCCAGAGACCGGACGAGATCCGGGCGTTGACGCGTGATCGTCGGCCCCAGAAAGGCGACGCGTTTCCCGCCGGTGCCAGTGCCGGTGCCAGTGCCAGTGCCGGCAGGCGGCTTGTGCCAGGCGAGCAGGGTGGCGCGGCCGGGGAAGGATGCGGCGATGCCATGATGCAGCGTGACGATCCGGCGCGCGCGGGCGAGCAATGCGGTTTCGCGCGCGACGAGATCGGGATCGGCGCGGAAATCGGCGATCGTGGCCGAGCCGCCGGTCTCGGTCGCGCCGATCTCCGCCGCAACGCCATCGAGCATGCGATGGATGTCGGCCATCGGGTAGCGGCTCATGACGACATCGAAGCTGCGACCGCCGAGCGCCCCCGCGTCGTCGAGCCACGGCAGCCAGGCCTGTGCGACCACGAGATGCGCGGCGCGATAGTCGATCGCTTTGGCCAGAGCATGAGCAAGCCGGCGATCATGCTCCAGATAGACGCGCTGACGGACGCCGCCGCCGGCACGTGCCACGCGCCGCATCGCCATATGACGGCGGATCGTCGCGAGCGCGCCATGATGCTGCGCGGGCGGACCCCAGCCGTAGCGCGCGATCCACGCTTTGCCGAACACGCCTGGAGCGATCAACTGGTCGTCGGGCCGCCGCACCGCTGCGACCATGCTCGCATATTCGGGCCAGGCATCGTCCATCACATAGGCGGTACGCGCGGCCGGCGGGGCGTGGACGCCGTGCCGGCGGTTCATCGCGCAGTCGCCGATGCCGCAACTCGCGCAACTGCGCGGCGGCAGCGCCAGTGTCATGGCCCCGCGTTCATGGCAGCGCGTCGAGCCGGACGACGAGGACGGTTTCGGTCAGCGCCGCAGCGAGGCGGACGCGGCGCGGCGCGCGAAAGCGCAGGTCGAGATAGTTCCAGAATACGGTCGCGTCGGTCGCGGCGTCGATGACGAGGCCGTCGACGGCGGCGCTATGGCGATGGCGCTCGACGATCTCCATGCCGGCCCGTGCCGCCACCCGCGACAGCGCGTTGGTCAGCTGGCAGATGCCGCCGGCGACCGTGGGGATCATGCAGCCCTGGCGCAGTTCACGGCCGACGACATAGCCCCTGGCGCGTGTCGGCCGGCCAACCGCACGCCAGAAGCTGAACACCGTACCGGGATCAAGCAGGATGCCGTCGATCGCCGTGGCCGCGACGCGCAGGTTCTGGACCTTGCCCAGCTCGAGTTCGCGTTCGCGCGGATCGGTGGCGGTGTAGAGCGGACAGATATCCTCGGCGAGTGCGGTCGCGTCGGCGTACGCCAAGGCGAGGCGCGGCAGGCGCTTCGCGCGGCCAGGGCCAACGGTGTCGCTCAGCAGGCGCCCACAGATCAGCAGGCGCGATTTGGCCCAGAAGACCGGATGGGCGAAGCCCGAATGCGCGGAAGCGGCGGTGGCGGCGAATCCCCGATCGGCCGCCACCTGCGCCCCCTACTGGTCGAGGAAGCTGCGCATCTTGCGGCTGCGGCTCGGGTGCTTGAGCTTGCGCAGCGCCTTCGCCTCGATCTGGCGGATGCGCTCGCGCGTCACTGAGAATTGCTGGCCGACCTCCTCCAGCGTGTGATCGGTGTTCATGCCGATGCCGAAGCGCATGCGCAGCACGCGCTCCTCGCGCGGCGTCAGCGACGCCAGCACGCGGGTGACGGTTTCCTTCAGATTGGACTGGATCGCGGCATCCACCGGGATGATCGCATTCTTGTCCTCGATGAAGTCGCCCAGATGCGAATCCTCCTCGTCGCCGATCGGCGTCTCGAGACTGATCGGCTCCTTGGCGATCTTCATCACCTTGCGGACCTTCTCGAGCGGCATCGAGAGCCGCTCGGCCATTTCCTCGGGCGTGGGCTCGCGGCCCTGTTCGTGGAGGAACTGGCGGCTGGTCCGCACCAGCTTGTTGATCGTCTCGATCATGTGGACCGGGATGCGGATGGTCCGCGCCTGGTCGGCGATCGAGCGGGTGATCGCCTGCCGGATCCACCAGGTGGCGTAGGTCGAGAATTTATAGCCGCGGCGATATTCGAACTTATCGACCGCCTTCATCAGGCCGATATTGCCCTCCTGGATCAGATCGAGGAACTGCAGGCCGCGGTTGGTATATTTCTTGGCGATCGAGATCACGAGGCGGAGATTGGCCTCGACCATCTCCTTCTTCGCGATCCGCGCCTCGCGCTCGCCCTTCTGCACCATGTTGACGATGCGGCGGAACTCGCCCAGCGACATGCCGGTCGCCTGGGCGATCTCGCCGATCTCGGTGCGGATGCGGTCGAGCGCATCGGCCTCGGCCGTCACGAACGCGGTCCACTTCTTGTCGAGCGAACCGACCGCCGCGATCCAGCCCTCGTCGAGCTCATGGCCGAGATAGCGGTCGAGGAAATCCTTGCGCGGCACCTTGTGGCGCTCGGCCAGGCGCAGCATCTGGCCGCCCAGCGTCGTCAGCCGGCGGTTGTAGCTGTAGAGCTGGTCGACGAGATATTCGATCTTGGCGCCGTGGAACTGGACGCTCTCCACCTCCGCGGTCAGATCCTCGCGCAGCTTCTGATATTTGCGCTCGTCGGAGGCCGGGAAGTCGATGCCGACGCCCAGCGAATCGAGGCGCGCGGCCTGGAGCTTCGAGAATTTCTTGTAGAGCGAGGTGATCGACGCGAACCGCTCGAGCGCGGCCGGCTTCAGCGTCTCTTCCATCTGGGCCAGGCTGAGGGTGTTGTCCTCTTCCTCTTCCTCCACCGGGCGCTTGGCGCGCCGCTCGGTCATCGACTCGTCGTCCTCCTCGGCGACGGGTTCCTCCTCGACCTCTTCCTCCTCCTTGTAGGAGGGACCGGCGGTCTTCTCGGAAATCTCGCCCGCGCCCTCCTCGGCATCGTCGGTGAGGCTTTCGGGCGCCGGATCCTTCGACAGCATCGCGTCGAGATCGAGGATCTCGCGCAGCTGCATCGTGCCTTCGTTGAGCGCGTTCGACCAGTCGATGATCGCGTTGAAGGTGATCGGACTCTCGCAGAGGCCCAGGATCATCGTGTCGCGGCCGGCCTCGATGCGCTTGGCGATGGCGATCTCGCCCTCGCGGCTCAGCAGCTCGACGGCGCCCATCTCGCGCAGATACATCCGCACCGGATCGTCGGTGCGGTCGATCGTGGTGGTCTTCTTCTCGGCGACGTTCGCGGTCGGGCCATCGGCCGCGTCGGGCGTCTCGAGCTCCTCGTCCTGCTCTTCGGGCTGCTCGCCGTCCTCGCCGGCATCCTCGTTCTCGACGATGTTGATGCCCATCTCGTTCAGCGCCGAGGTGATGTCCTCGATCTGGTCGGAGGACATCACGTCCTGCGGCAGCGCCTCGTTCAACTGGTCATAGGTGATGTAGCCGCGCTTTTTGGCGCGGGCGATCAGCTTCTTGAGCGACGCCTCGTTGAGGTCGATCAGCGGCGCGTCGCCGCCTTCGGTCTTATCGGTCATCTCTTGGGGGTTCGCCTTCACCATAAGATCGCCCTGATTATATCAGTTGGCCACGCCTTCATCATCTTGCATGAGATTTGCAAGCCTTTGTCGTATCCCGAGTCGCACTTCGTTCAGGCGCTGTTGCTCATTGAACGCAACGTCGTCGAAGCTGACCTTCAGGCGAGCGGTCGCAGCGTCCAGCGACGCCTCCACCTCGGGCCATTGCACCAGCACTTGAATCGCCTCGTCCAGATCATGAATGGCGCGGGACGCGTCCGGTTCCTTCGCGGTGAACGAGAAGGGGAGCGAGTCTGCCCGCAGCAGGTCTCTGGCGATGTCGTCGAGCTCGGTAGCGGCCAATATGGTGGCGAGACGGCCGGGATCAAGCGCCCGGTCGCGAATCGCGATGTCGATCAGCGCGGACAGCAATTGCTGGATCAGCGGATCGGGATGGGTGAAGCCGCTCAGCGCTTCGAGATGGCGCCCGACCTCGCCCGGAAAGCGCAGCAGACCGGCGACGATCCCCTTGCCGAGCATCCGCTCCATCATGCTGCCGCCCATGATGCCCCCGCTCTGCATGGCGCGCGTCGCCGGCTGCGGTCGGGGGTCGACCGGCGGGGTCCAGGTGCCGCGCCCGCGGCCGCGGGCCTGCGGCTGTTGCCGGGCGTTGCGCATCGCCGGCGGCTTGCGCGCGAACAGCGCATCGAAGCGGGTCAGGAATTCGGCGACATATTGCTCGCGCACGTCGGGATCGGCGATCGACTTCGCCGCCTCGATCAGGCCGCGCTTCGCCCCCGCGCGCTGCTCGGGCGTGTCGAGCGCGGCCCCCTCCAGCGTGCCGCGCCACAGCCGGTCGACCAGGGGTTCGGGCTTGACGAGCAGGGCCTCGAACGCCGGCTTGCCGCCGGCGCGGACGAGATCGTCGGGATCCTGTCCCGCCGGCAGGGTCAGGAAGGCGAGCGAGCGGCCCGGCGTCAGCATCGGCATCGCCCGCGTCGTCGCGCGCAGTGCCGCCTTCTGGCCGGGACTGTCGCCGTCGAAGCACAGCACCGGCACGTCGGCGAGCTTCCACAAGCGCTCGAGCTGCCCCTCGGTCAAGGCGGTACCGAGCGGCGCGACCGCCTCGTCGATGCCGGCCTGCGCCAGCGCGATCACGTCCAAATAGCCTTCGACGACGACGATGCGCCCCGTCTTGCGCGTCGCCGGCCCGGCGCGATCGAGGTTGAACAGGGTGCGGCCCTTGTCGAACAAAGGCGTTTCCGGCGAATTCAGATATTTGGGTTCGCCGGCGCCGATGACCCGCCCGCCAAAGGCGATCGTCCGGCCGCGCTGGTCGCGGATCGGGATCATCAGCCGGCCGCGAAAGCGGTCATAGGGCTCGCGTTCGTCCTCGGGCGCGATCAGCAGGCCGCATTCGACCATCGCCGCGTCGCCGAAGGATTTGAGCGCACTGCGCAGCTTGCCGCGCGAATCGGGCGCGAAGCCCAGGCCGAACGCCTTGATCGTCGCCGGCGTCACGCCGCGGCGCTGGAGATAGGCGCTTGCCTCGCCGCCTTCGAGCCCGGCCAGCTGATCCTGGAACCAGATCGCCGCCGCCTCCATGACGTCGGTCAGCCCCATCGCCCGTTCGGCACGCTCGGCAGCGCGGGGATCGGGCGCCGGCATCTCCATGCCGGCGGCGGCGGCGAGTTCCTTCACCGCATCCATGAACGGCAGCCCGCGTGCCTCGGTCAGGAAGCGGATCGCATCGCCATGGGCGCTGCAGCCGAAGCAATGGTAGAAGCCCTTCTCGTCATTGACGTAGAAGCTGGGGGTCTTCTCGTTGTGGAACGGACAGCAGGCCGCGAACTCGCGCCCCTTGCGCTGCAGCTTCACGGTCTTGCCGATCAGCGCCGAGAGGGTGGTGCGATCACGCAGCTCGTCGAGGAATTGCGGGGAGAGGGTCACGGCTCATCCCCGCCAATTGGTGCTACCCCACCTCCGTTCGTCCCGAGCGTAGTCGAGGGACGCTCGCTCGGTGGTCGAGAATAATGTTTCAATGCATCCCAATCTTCCCGGATCAGCGCCTCTTTCTTGGCCCGCGACCATGGCTTGATCCGACGTTCAGCCTCCAACGCTTCGATCCGCGACGAAAAGGGTTGTGACCAGACGAGTTCGACTGGACGCCTCCTGGACGTGAAATCGCAATAGCCGCCGGTCTGATGCTGGCCGATCCTGCGTTCGAGGCAGTCGGTATGACCGGTGTAATACCGGCCATCCGCGCATCGCAGGATATAGGCCCAGAACGCCAAACCTCTCTCCCTGCCCCATGTCCCTCGACTGCGCTCGGGACGAACGGAGTCAGATAACCAGCCCCTCCCCCGACCCCTCCCGCAAGCGGGAGGGGAGTCAAGACTAAGACAACGCCGCCTTCACCGCGGCACTGGCCTTGCCCATGTCGAGCGTGCTGCCATGCCGTTCCTTCAGCACCGCCATCACCCGGCCCATATCCTTCACCGAACCGGCGCCCAGCTCCGCCTTGATCGCCTCGATCGCGGCGCGGGTCTGCGCCTCGTCCAGCTGCTGGGGCAGGAAACGCTCGATCACCGCGACCTCGGCCTGCTCGGCCGCGGCGAGTTCGGCGCGGTTGCCCTTCTCATACATCTCGATCGATTCGCGGCGCTGCTTGACCATCTTCTGCAGCACCTCGACCACCAGCGCATCGTCGTCCGCCGTCGCCTTGCCGGTGCGCGCCTCGATGTCGCGATTCTTGATCGCCGCCTGGATCAGCCGGATCGCCTGCGTCGCCGGCTTGTCGCCGCCCTTCATCGCCGTCACCAGCGCAGCCTTGATATCGTCCCGAATCATGGGTCTCTTTCTCGTCTCTCGGGGAAACCGCCAGCATAGCGCCACAGCCGAGATTTTAATAGATTGACCCGTGGAGGGGGCAACCTTAGGAACCCGGCCGTTTACCCGACCGCCAGCTCATGAGGAGAGCCAGTCCATGGCCGACACCACTTCCGCGCGTCCGCCAGAGGGAGCGACGGGAGTCCTCGTTTTGGCCGATGGCGCCGTCATCTGGGGCAAGGGCTTCGGCGCCGAGGGCGAAGCGGTGGGGGAGCTGTGCTTCAACACCGCGATGACCGGCTATCAGGAGGTGATGACCGATCCCTCCTATGCCGGGCAGATCATCAACTTCACCTTCCCGCACATCGGCAATGTCGGCACCAATGTCGACGATATCGAGGCGGTGAACCCGCATGCGCTGGGTTGCGTCGTCCGCGAGGACGTGACCGCGCCGTCGAACTTCCGCTCGACGCAGGACTTCACCCAGTGGCTGACCGCCAACGGCCGGATCGGCCTGGCCGGCGTCGACACGCGCGCACTGACCCGCGCGATCCGCGTCCACGGCGCGCCCAACGCCGTGATCGCGCATCGTGCGGACGGTGCGTTCGACGTGCCCGCGCTGCTGGCGAAGGCGCGCGGCTGGCCGGGTCTCGAAGGCATGGATCTCGCCAAAGATGTTTCGACGCTGCAGACCTATGACTGGGACGACGGGCTGTGGACGCTGGGTCCGGGCTACGCCACCCACGCCGCCAATCCGGACGGTCCGCGTGTCGTCGCGATCGACTATGGCCTGAAGCGCAACATCCTGCGCAGCCTCGTCGCCGCCGGCGCACGCGTGACGGTGGTGCCGGCGACCGCGAGCCTCGACGACGTGCTGCGCCACGAGCCCGACGGCGTGTTCCTGTCGAACGGTCCGGGCGATCCGGCCGCGACCGGTGTCTATGCGGTGCCGGTGATCCAGGCGCTGCTCGCACTATCGAAGCCGATCTTCGGCATCTGCCTGGGGCACCAGCTGCTCGGGCTCGCGGTCGGCGCGAAGACCGCGAAGATGCATCAGGGCCATCGCGGCGCCAACCACCCGGTCAGGCGCACCGAAGACGGCCGCGTCGAGATCACCAGCATGAACCACGGTTTCGCGGTCGACGCGGAGACGCTGCCGGTGAATGCGCGGCCGACGCATGTCAGCCTGTTCGACGGATCGAACGCCGGCTTCGAGCTGACCGACAAGCCGGCGTTCAGCGTGCAATATCATCCGGAGGCGAGCCCGGGACCGCAGGACAGCCACTATCTGTTCGATAAGTTCGTGTCCGGGCTTCGCAATGGTTGAGGATCAGGTCGCCCAAGGATCGATCAGGATCGCGCCGCTCTCTTCGAAGTCGCGAATGTTCCGCGTCGCGATCGGCACGTCGAGGGCTAGAGCCTGCGCCGCGATCAGGCTGTCGGCATATCCCGAGCGCCGGTCGCCGATGATCATGTTGCCAGCCAGGTCACCCCATCGTTTTGCCGCTGCAATGTCGAAGGTCACGATGCGGTCTGCATGCCGTGCAATGAGGCGGTCGAGCCATGGATGCAGCAGCGCACGCTTTGCGGCACCGCGCGTTGCGCGAATGCCAACGCTCAGCTCGGAAACCACGATTGTCGACAGCAACGTCTCGTTGCGACGTTCGAACATCCAGTCGACCACGCGATCGTCTGGTCGGGGTTTCACCATCTCACTGAAGACGTTGGTATCAATCAAAATCATCATAGGCGAATGGCACAGGCCGTTCATCGATGTTGCGGGAGGGGAACTCGATTTCGACGCCCGGTCGGGTCATCGCGATCAACTCGTGAACCCAGTCGTCGTCCGCCCGCTTGCCATAGGTGCGCTCCAGGAGCCCGCCCAACTCCTCCTCGATCGAGCGGCCGTGCGCAGCCGCGTTCCCGCGCAACGTCTGCACGGCAGCTTCGTCTCTCACTTCGACGGTGAACCGTTCCAACGTCCGAACTCCTCCGAGCACCGCTCGACCATCTATCATATGCAGGCCGCCTGACCCAATGCCCAAACGCACCGACATCTCCTCGATCCTCATCATCGGCGCCGGCCCGATCATCATCGGCCAAGCCTGCGAGTTCGATTATTCGGGCACGCAGGCGTGCAAGGCGCTGCGCGAGGAGGGTTACCGGATCATCCTGGTCAACTCCAATCCGGCGACGATCATGACCGATCCGGACATGGCCGACGCGACCTATGTCGAGCCGATCACGCCCGAGATCGTCGCCAAGATCATCGAGAAGGAGCGGCCCGACGCGGTGCTGCCGACGATGGGCGGGCAGACCGCGCTCAACACCGCGCTCGCGCTCTATAATGACGGCACGCTGGCGAAATATGGCGTCCAGATGATCGGCGCCGATGCCGAGGCGATCGACAAGGCCGAGGACCGGCTGAAGTTCCGCGACGCGATGGACCGGATCGGGCTCGAGAGCGCACGCTCGACGATCGCGCACACGCTCGAAGAGGCGATCGCGGCGCTCGACTATACCGGCCTGCCGGCGATCATCCGGCCCAGCTTCACGATGGGCGGCACCGGCGGCGGCGTGGCCTATAACAAGGACGAGTTCGCGCGGATCGTCAGCGGCGGACTCGCGGCGTCGCCCACCACCGAGGTGCTGATCGAGGAATCGCTGCTCGGCTGGAAAGAATATGAGATGGAGGTCGTGCGCGACCGGAACGACAATTGCATCATCATCTGCTCGATCGAGAATATCGATCCGATGGGCGTGCACACCGGCGATTCGATCACGGTCGCGCCCGCGCTGACGCTCAGCGACAAGGAATATCAGATCATGCGCAACGCCAGCATCGCGGTGCTGCGCGAGATCGGCGTCGAGACCGGTGGTTCGAACGTCCAGTTCGCGGTCAATCCCAAGGACGGCCGGCTGATCGTGATCGAGATGAACCCGCGCGTCAGCCGCTCGTCGGCGCTGGCGTCGAAGGCGACCGGCTTTCCGATCGCCAAGGTCGCCGCCAAGCTCGCGGTCGGCTACACGCTCGACGAGATCGACAACGACATCACCGGCGCGACGCCGGCGTCGTTCGAACCGACGATCGACTATGTCGTCACCAAGATTCCGCGCTTCGCGTTCGAGAAGTTCAAGGGCGCCGAGGCGCTGCTCGGCACCGCGATGAAGTCGGTCGGCGAGGTGATGGCGATCGGCCGCAACATCCACGAGAGCCTGCAGAAGGCGTTGCGCGGGCTGGAGACCGGCCTGTCGGGATTCAACCGCGTCGACCGGCTGGCGGGCGCGCCCAAGGCCGAGATCCTCGCCGCGCTGTCGCAGGCGACGCCCGACCGGCTGCTGGTCGCCGCACAGGCGCTGCGCGAAGGGCTGAGCATCGCCGAAATCCATGCGATCTCGAAATTCGATCCCTGGTTCCTCGAACGGATCGCCGAGATCGTCGCGGCCGAGGAGGATGTCTGCGTCAACGGCCTGCCGCGTGACGCCGTGGCCATGCGCCGGCTCAAGGCGATGGGCTTTTCCGACAAAAGGCTCGCCTGGCTGGCGCTGCAATCGGCCAATGTCCGCCCGGGCATGCAGCGCGCGCTCGCCGGCGGATCGGGGCTGGTCCGCGACGCGATCGTCGCGATGACCGGCGGCGTCACCGAGGAAGAGGTGCGCGCGTTGCGGCACCGGCTGGGCGTGCGCCCGGTGTTCAAGCGCATCGACACCTGCGCCGCCGAGTTCGCGGCGAAGACGCCTTATATGTATTCCACCTATGAGGCACCGACATTCAGCGCGCCCGAGTGCGAGAGCCAGCCGACGTCGCGGCGCAAGATCGTGATCCTCGGCGGCGGGCCGAACCGGATCGGGCAGGGCATCGAGTTCGATTATTGCTGCTGCCACGCCTGCTTTGCGCTTGGCGACGCCGGTTACGAGACGATCATGATCAACTGCAACCCGGAGACGGTGTCGACCGACTATGACACGTCGGACCGGCTCTATTTCGAGCCGCTGACCGCCGAGGACGTGCTCGAGATCCTCCATGTCGAGCAGCAGTCGGGCGAACTGGTGGGCGTGATCGTCCAGTTCGGCGGGCAGACCCCGCTCAATCTCGCGCGGCACCTCGAGGCGGCGGGGATTCCGATCCTCGGCACCAGCCCCGACGCGATCGACCTCGCCGAGGATCGCGAGCGCTTCGCGGCCTTGGTTGACAAGCTCGCGCTCAGGCAGCCGGCCAACGGCATCGCGCGCAGCCGCGACGAGGCGGTCGCGGTGGCCGAGCGGATCGGCTATCCGGTGCTGATGCGGCCCAGCTACGTGCTGGGCGGACGGGCGATGGAGATCGTCGAGAGCCTCTCGCAGCTCGACGATTATATCCAGACCGCGGTCCAGGTTTCCGGCGATTCGCCGGTGCTGATCGACCAGTATCTGCGCGACGCGGTCGAGGTCGACGTCGATGCGATCCGCGACGGCGAGGACGTCGTCGTCGCCGGCATCATGCAGCATATCGAGGAGGCCGGCGTCCATTCGGGCGACAGCGCCTGCAGCCTGCCGCCCTACAGCCTGCCCCCCGAGATCGTCGCCGAGATCGAGCGCCAGACGGTCGCGCTCGCGCACGCGCTGTCGGTCATCGGGCTGATGAACATCCAGTTCGCGGTCAAGGAGGGCCAGGTCTATCTGATCGAGGTCAATCCGCGCGCCAGCCGGACGGTGCCGTTCGTCGCCAAGGCGATCGGCCAGCCGATCGCCAAGATCGCCGCGCGGGTGATGGCGGGCGAGAAGCTCAGGAACCTGCCGCCGATCGACCGCCACATCAAGCATATCGCGGTCAAGGAAGCGGTGTTCCCGTGGGCGCGCTTCGCCGGCGTCGATCCGGTGCTGTCGCCCGAGATGAAGTCGACCGGCGAGGTGATGGGCATCGACAGCGATTTCGCGATCGCCTTCGCCAAGGCGCAGCTCGGCGCGGGCATGGTCCTGCCGACCGGCGGCGCGGTTTTCGTCAGCGTCAAGGATAGCGACAAGCCGGTGATCCTCGCCGCCGTCCGCCAGCTGGTCGAGCTCGGCTTCACGATCGCCGCCACCGACGGCACCGCCGACTATCTGGCGGCAGCCGGCGTGCCGGTGGAACGCGTCAACAAGGTGGCGCAGGGCCGGCCGCACATCGTCGACCGGATGAAGGATGGCGGGATCGACCTGATCTTCAACACCACCGAGGGCTGGCAGTCGCTCAAGGACAGCCAGTCGATCCGCGGCACCGCGCTGACCGGCAAGATCCCCTCGTTCACGACCGCCGCGGCCAGCCTGGTTGCGGCACAGGCGATCGCGGCGCTGCGGAAGCAGACCCTTGAAGTGCGGCCGCTCCAGTCATATTATTCCACTTCCTACGGCTGATCCCGAAATTTCAGTTCAAGCCGCGGGCGCTCCTTGCTGGAAGGGGCGCTTGGAAGTGTGTTTTTGACGAGGAAGAGTTGCAATGGCGACCGTCGACAAGCTGCCCATGTTGGCCGAGGGCCAGCGGATGCTCACCGACGAACTCCATCGGCTCCGCGCCGAGCGCCCGGAAATCATCGAGGCGATCGAGGTGGCGCGCGCCCATGGCGATCTTTCGGAAAATGCCGAATATCACGCCGCCAAGGAACGGCAGGGTCAGATCGAGGCGATGATCTCGGACATCGAGGACCGGCTGAGCCGTGCCCAGGTGATCGATCCGGCGATGCTGTCGGGCGACAAGGTGGTGTTCGGCGCGACGGTGACTTTGACCGACGACGACGAGAAGCCGGTGACCTACCAGATCGTCGGACAGACCGAGGCCGACGCGCGGACCGGCCGGATCTCCTATAATTCGCCGCTCGGCCGCGCTTTGATCGGGCGCCAGGTCGGCGACGATGTCGAGGTGACGGTGCCGTCGGGCGACCGCTATTATCTCGTGACCAAGATCGAGTTCAAATAGACCTCGTGAAGATTCCGCGCGCACGCGCCACCGAAGCGATTGCCGTCGTCACCGCCATCGCCTGGGCGCTGGTGGCACTCGCGCGCGGCGATGAGATCGCGGCGGTGCTCGGCGGCTTCATTCCCGCGCGCATCACGCCCGACCTGTTCGGCCTCTTCGCGCTGATACCCGGCCCGAATGGCGGCTGGTTCGTGCCCGCGATCCTGACGCCGCTCAGCGCGACCTTGCTGCACGGCGGCGCGCTCCATCTCGGCATGAACCTGCTGATGCTGGTCTGGTGCGGCCGCTTCACCGAGGCGGCGATCGGGCCGCGCTGCATGGTGCTGCTCTATGTCGTCGGAGCCTATGCGGCGGTGGCGACCCAATTTCTCTGGGATCCGGGCTCGACCGTCCCGATGATCGGCGCCAGCGGCGCGATCTCGGCCGTGGTCGGTGCCTATGCACTGCTGTTCAACCAGAACCAGATCCGTGCGATCGGACCGATCCCGGCGAGCGTGATCCGCATCGCGTGGCTGGCGGCGGCCTGGATCGGCGTGCAGGCGCTGTTCGGCCTGATCTATCCCCACATCGCGATCGCCGCCCACATCGGCGGCTTCCTCGCCGGTCTGGCGCTGGGGCGGCCGCTGTTGCTGTGGCATTATCGCAAGGCGTGAGCAGGCTCCCCTCCCGCTAGCGGGAGGGGAGAAAGATGACCCCTATTCCTTCGCCGGCGCGAGCAGATCCGGCTCCAGCAGCCGGTGCAGGTGCACCACCACATATTTCATCTCGGCGTCGTCGACCGTGCGCTGCGCGGACGCACGCCAAGCGGTCTCGGCGCTCTTATAGTCGGGAAAGAAGCCGACGACGTCCATCGAGGACAGGTCGGCGAAGTCGAGCGTGCGGGGGTCCTTGACCCGGCCGCCGAAGACGAGGTGGAGCTTGCTCATGCGCGCTGACCCTTTTGCGTTGGCGATCAGCGCGGACTAGCAGCGTGCTGCAGTGCGGGAAAGACCGGACCCCGCGCTTACTCGCCGAACACGCGTGCGAAGATCGTATCGACATGCTTGAAATGATAAGCGAGGTCGAACCTGTCCTCGATCTCGGCATCGCTCAGCGCCGCGGTGACGTCCGGATCGGCCTTGAGCAGGTCGAGCAATGACAGCGCGCCGTCCGAATCCCACACTTTCATCGCGTTGCGCTGGACCAGCCGGTAGGACTCCTCGCGGCTGACGCCGGCCTGGGTCAGCGCCAGCAGCACGCGCTGCGAGTGGACGAGGCCGCCCATCCGGTCGAGATTCTTCTGCATGCGCTCGGGATAGACGACGAGCTTGTCCATCACGCCGGTCAGGCGGGCGAGCGCGAAGTCGAGCGTGATCGTCGCGTCGGGGCCGATATAGCGCTCGACCGACGAATGGCTGATATCGCGCTCGTGCCACAGCGCGACATTCTCCAGCGCCGGCGTCACATAGCCCCGCACCATCCGCGCGAGACCGGTCAGATTTTCGGTCAGCACGGGGTTGCGCTTGTGCGGCATCGCCGACGAGCCCTTCTGGCCGGGCGAGAAATATTCCTCGGCTTCCAGCACCTCGGTGCGCTGGAGGTGGCGGATTTCGGTGGCGAGCCGCTCGACCGACGAGGCGATCACGCCCAATGTCGCGAAATACATCGCATGGCGATCGCGCGGGATGACCTGGGTCGAGACCGGCTCGACGGTCAGCCCCAGTTTCTCGGCGACATGCGCCTCGACGACCGGGTCGATATTGGCGAAGGTGCCGACCGCGCCCGAGATCGCGCAGGTGGCGACGTCGGCGCGCGCGGCCTTCAGCCGGTCGCGGTTGCGTGCGAATTCGGCATAGGCCTGCGCCAGCTTGAGTCCGAAGGTGACCGGTTCGGCGTGGATGCCATGGCTGCGGCCGATCGTCGGCGTCAGCTTGTGCTCGATCGCGCGGCGCTTGAGCACGTCGAGCAGCCGGTCGAGATCCTCGATGAGGATGTCGCTGGCGCGGGCGAGCTGCACCGCGAGACAGGTGTCGAGCACGTCGGAGCTGGTCATGCCCTGGTGCATGAAGCGGGCTTCGGGGCCGACATGCTCGGCGACATTGGTCAGGAAGGCGATCACGTCATGCTTGACCTCGGCCTCGATCGCGTCGATCCGGTCGACCTCGAACGCGCCGCGCTCCCAGATCGCCGCCGCCGCCGATTTCGGCACGACGCCCAGTTCGGCCAGCGCATCGGTGGCGTGCGCCTCGATCTCGAACCAGATGCGGAATTTGGTTTCGGGCGCCCAGATGGCGACCATGGCGGGGCGGCTGTAGCGCGGGATCATTTTCGGTGGGCCTTGATGCAGTTGCCGAAATGCAGTTGCCGACATGCGGTCCAGCGCCTTGACGGCACGGTTCGACGGCAGGCCGCGCGCTAGCAGAGGTGAGCCGATGCGGCAACCGGAACGGACTCCGTTCATCGGGGGTTCAATTCGCGAGGCCTCGGCATCCCTTCTTCGCCGTCGCCCATCCGATCAGTTCGCCCGATCAATCGGGCCAATCGATGACCCAATCGATGTCAAGGAGACGAGTCATGTTACGTTACGCCCTTCTCGCGGGTGCGCTCGCCATCACCACCCCCGCCTTCGCGCAGGACATGACCACAGAGCCGACGCCGGAGCAGGCCGCCCCGGCGACCACCGCACCGGCGACGCCGGCGCCTCAGGAAATCGCGCCGGCGCCGGCGGCGCCGGTCACGGATCCGGCCAGCCCAACAACCGCCCAGGCGCAGCCCGCGCCACAGGCCGCTCCGGCGCAGCCGACCAGCGTCGCCGAAGTCGTCAAGGCGGAATTTCCCGCTTATGACAAGGACAGCACGGGCGATCTCAGCAAGACCGAATTCAGCCAGTGGCTGATCGCGTTGCGCACCAAGGCCGAACCGAGCGCGGCCGCCGACAAGGTCGCGCTGACCGCCTGGGCGGGCAAGGCATTCGCGCAGGCCGACAAGGACAAGAGTGCGTCGGTCACCCAGACCGAGCTGACGACCTTCCTGAGCGGCGCCGGCTGACATAGCTCCGCTTTGTTTTGTGAATGCTGGGGCGGATCCGGGTGACCGGGTCCGCCCTTTGCTTGTCCATACCGGCTGAGCTTTTCACGCCGCCTTTACGATTATTTTTACCCGGCCGCCTAACAACCGGCACCATGTCGGCACGTGTCCTCCTCACCATCGATACCGAAATCATGTGGCGTCATCACGCCGCGGGGCTCGATGCCGAGACCCTGTTCCTCCGCTCGTTCGATCCCGCCGGCGTTGGAATCCCCTATCAGCTCGGACTTTTGCGGCGCTGCGGGTTGAAGGCCTGCTTCTTCGTCGATCCGATGCCGGCGCTGGTCTGGGGGATCGAACCGGTCCGGCGAATCGTCGGCACGATCCTCGATGCAGGCCAGGAGGTGCAGCTCCATATCCATCCGAACTGGACCGGCGCCGATCGCATCGATCGCACGCGCTCGAGCGGCCGCTTCGAGCTCGGCGACCATAGCCCAGAGGAGCAGCGCCGGCTGATCGCGGTCGCGCGCGACCTGCTGGTCGACGCCGGCGCGCCGCCGCCGATCGCCTTTCGGGCGGGCAGCTATTCGGCCAATGACGCAACGCTCGATGCACTGGCGTCGCTCGGTATCCGCTACGACAGCAGCCACAATGGCAGCGAACATCCGTGGCCCAGCGCGATCGGCCTGCCGCCCGGCCAGATCGCGCCCGTGCTCCATCGCGGCGTCATCGAGCTTCCGGTGTCGCTGATCGAGGACACGCCCGGCCATCTCCGCCATGTCCAGATCTGCGCCTTGTCGCTGCGCGAGATGCGCGCCGCGCTCGATCATGCAAAGGCCGGCCAGCATCCGCTCGTGACGATCGTCAATCATAGTTTCGAACTCGCCAACCGCGACGGGACGCGACCCAACGGTGTCCATTGCGGCCGGTTCGAGGGACTCTGCCGGTTGCTTGCCGAGCGCCGCTACGGGATGAAGACGAGCTGGTTTTCCGATCTGGCTGATCTGCCGCTCGGTCGCAGCGACACGCCGCTGCCGGCCGATCGGTTGCGCACGGCGCTGCGCCAGGCTGCGCAACTCTGGTCCAACATCGTCGAGGAGCGCGCGGCATGAGTGCGATGCCCTACAAGCTGAAGTTTCAGGTCGGCGCGCGGACTCTGCTGTCGATCGACCGCCGGCTGGAGCGCGTGCCGCTGTCGCTGGCCGATGCGCTCGACGACACGCCGCCGGTGCTGCCGATCCTGGCCGACGATGCGCAGGGCTATGCCGTCACCTCGCTGCCAGAGCGCTGGCTGCCGCATGTCGTGACCCATGGCGACGGGCTGAAGCCGCATGTCCGCCAGCGCTACACCCGCCGCTACGCCGATCTGGCGCACGGCTTCGAAGCCTATCTGGCCGGTTTCTCGGCCAAGAGCCGGTCGACCCTGCTGCGCAAATGCCGCAAATTCGCCGAACGATCGGGCGGGAGCATCGACATCCGCGCCTATTGCACGCCGGTCGAGATCGAGACCTTCCACGCGCTCGCGCGCACCGTCTCGGCGCGCAGCTATCAGGAGCGGCTGATGGACGCCGGCCTGCCCGACAGCCGCGAGGCGATCGCCGCGATGCTCGCGGCGGCGGCGGCGGATGCGGTGCGCGGCTGGCTGCTGTTCCTCGACGGCAAGCCGGTCAGCTATCTCTACATGCCCGCCGACGGCGATACGCTGATTTACGCCTATCTCGGTTTCGATCCGGACCATGGCGATCTGTCGCCGGGCACGGTGCTGCAGGCCGAGGCGATGAGGCTGCTGATGGCCGAGGGCCGCTTCGCCCGGCTCGACTTTACCGAAGGCGAGGGACAGCACAAACGCCTGTTCGCGACCGGCGGTATCGACTGCGTCGACCTGCTGCTGCTGCGGCCGACGCTGAGCAACGACGCCGCGGTCGGCGCGCTCGACATGTTCGATTCGCTGATGGCGAAGGCGAAGAAGGTCGCCGACCGGCCGCTGCTGCGCCCGCTGGCGAAGGCGATCCGGCGGTAGCCTATTCCCTCTACCGCTTGCGGGAGAGGGACAGGCTCGCGTAGCGAGCCAGGGTGAGGGCCTGAGCGTGTCCGAGCTACAGACCCTCACCCTCGCCGCCTTCGGCGTCTTTCCCTCTCCCGCAAGCGGTAGAGGGCAGATGCGCCGTTTCACGATATGCCCGCCGCTTGCGGCTGCGGAGCCGGAACAGTCGCCCCATGCACATCCGCGCGACGGCCATCCTCTGTTCGATCCGCGCCCATGGCGAACATGGCGTGATCGCGCGCGCGCTGACGCCCGACGACGGCCTCGTCGCCGGTTATGTCCGCGGCGGCCGGTCGCGCCGCCTGCGACCGGTGCTGATCCCCGGCAATGTCGTCGCGGCCGAGTTTCGCGCGCGTTCCGAGGAGCAGCTCGCCGGGCTGACGGTCGAACTCGTCCACAGCCGCGCGCCCTTGCTGTCCGAGCCGCTCGCGGCCGGCGCGATCGAGTGGGTCACCGTGCTGACCGCGACCGCGCTGCCCGAAGGCCAGCCCTATCCCGTGCTCCATGCCGCGCTCGACGGCGTGCTCGGCGCGATCGAGGCGGCGCCGGCGGCGCGCGGCTGGGCGGCGTCGCTGGCGCGCTACGAGCAATTGGTGCTGCGCGAACTCGGCTATGGCGCCGAAGCGGGCGCCGAAACGCTCGCGCAGGCCGACTGGACGGCGATCCTGGCAGCACTCGCCCGCACCGGCGACCGGCTGTCGGACGATATCTTGAGCGGCCGTCGTGCCGAGGTGCTGGCGGCCCGCGAGCGGCTGATCGACCGGCTGAAGCGCGCGGCCGGCTGATCGCCATCAGCCCCTTGTCTCCCCCATCGCGGCGGGGCATGGGCGGCAGCGCCATTCGTAGAGGGGAAGATCATGCTCGTCGCGCTGTTGCCGGGAGACGGAATCGGGCCGGAGGTGGTCGCCGAGGCGGTGCGCGTACTCGATGCCGCCGGCGTGACCGGACTCACCTATGAAAGCGCGGTCGTCGGCGGCGCTGCCTGGAAGGCCAGTGGCCACCCGCTGCCGCCCGCCACACTCGAGCTCGCCAGGCGCGCCGACGCGATCCTGTTCGGCGCGGTCGGCGATCCCGATTGCGACGCGCTCGAACGCCGGCTGCGGCCCGAACAGGCGATCCTCGGCCTGCGCGCCGAACTCGGCCTGTTCGCCAATCTCCGCCCGGCCAAACTCTATCCCGAACTCGCCGACGCATCCGCTTTGCGGCCCGAGATCGCGCGCGAGATCGACATGGTCATCGTCCGCGAACTCAATGGCGACGTCTATTTCGGCGAGAAGGGCCACCGGACCACCGCCGCCGGCCTGCGCGAAGGCTATGACGTGATGTCGTACGACGAATCCGAAGTGGCGCGCATTGCCCGCGTCGGTTTCGAGACCGCGCGTGCCCGCAAGGGCCGGCTGGTGTCGGTCGACAAGGCCAATGTGCTCGAGACCTCGCAGCTGTGGCGCGATGTCGTGATCGAGACTCATGCCGACTATCCCGACGTCGCGCTCAGCCATCTCTATGTCGACAATGCGGCGATGCAGCTCGTGCGCAACCCCGGCCAGTTCGACGTGATCGTCACCGGCAATCTGTTCGGCGACATCCTTTCCGATCAGGCCAGCATGTGCGCGGGTTCGATCGGCATGCTGCCCTCCGCCTCGCTCGATTCGGCGGCCAAGGGGCTGTACGAGCCGATCCACGGCTCGGCGCCCGACATTGCCGGGCAGGGCAAGGCCAACCCGCTGGCGGCGATCCTGTCGGCGGCAATGATGCTGCGCTACTCGCTCGGCAGGCCCGGCGATGCCGACCGGATCGAAGCGGCGGTCGGCGCGGCGCTCGCCGCCGGCGCGCGCAGTCCCGATCTCGGCGGCAGCCACAGCACGTCCGAAATGGGCGACGCGGTCATCCGCGCGCTGGGGTGAACGACCCGGCGATCGCGCTCGCCGTCGTCATTCCGACCTTCAACGAGGTCGGGAACGTATCGGCCCTGATCGCCCGGCTCGATGCCGCGCTGAAGGGCATCGTCTGGGAGGCGATCTTCGTCGACGACGCCAGCCCCGATGGCACCGCCGACGCCGCGCGCACGCTCGCATTGACCGACCGCCGCGTGCGCGTGCTCGAACGGATCGGGCGGCGCGGGCTGTCCTCGGCCTGCATCGAGGGCATGCTGGCGACGCCGGCGCCGTTCGTCGCGGTGATCGACGGCGATCTCCAGCATGACGAAACGCTGCTGCCGCGCATGCTCGCGCTGCTGCAGGGTGGCCAGACCGACATCGTCATCGGATCGCGCTTCACCGAGGGCGGCGGCACCGGCGACTGGGATCGCGACCGGCTCGCCAGGTCGAGATTCGCCGCCGGACTCAGCCGGATGGTGCTCAAGACCGAGCTGACCGATCCGATGAGCGGCTACTTTGCGATCACGCGTGAAGCATTTCGGGGGATCGCGCCGCATCTGTCGGGGATCGGCTTCAAGATCCTGCTCGATATCCTCACCGCCGCGCCCCGTCCCTTGCGCGTCGCCGAACTCGGCTATGTGTTCAGCCCTCGGCTCGAGGGCGAGAGCAAGCTCGATCATGTCGTCGCGCTCGAATATCTGATCGCGCTCTACGAGAAACTGCTCGGCCGGATCGTGCCGGCGCGCTTCGCGATGTTCGGCGCGGTCGGGGCACTCGGCGTGCTGATCCATTTCTCGGTGCTGACACTCCTGTTCGAAGCGCTGACCTTGAGCTTCACGCTGTCGCAGGCGGCGGCGACGATGGTCGCGCTGACCTTCAACTTCTGGCTGAACAATATGCTCACCTATCGCGACCGGCGCCTGAAGGGCTGGAAGGCGCTGACCGGAGGCTGGCTGTCGTTCGCCCTGATCTGCGGCGTCGGCGCGATCGCCAATGTCGCGGTTGCGGCGTTCCTGTTCGAATATAGCCATGTGACGTGGAGCCTGTCGGCGCTCGCCGGCATTGCGGTGGGCGCGGTCTGGAACTTCGCGCTGTCCTCGCGCTTCACCTGGGGGCGCTACTGAGCCGCCCGACCGCCAAACTCTTGAAACGCGGATTGCGCTCACCATCTCCGCGCCGCACGACGAACAGGGAACAGACCGCCGCCATGACGACCACAGCCGATCCCGTATCCGAATCCCGCGCGCCCGAAGCCCGCGCATTTGAGGCCGATGTCTCGCGCTTGCTGCACCTGATGGTGCACTCGGTCTATTCGGACAAGGACGTCTTCCTCCGCGAACTGATCTCGAACGCCGCCGATGCCTGCGAGAAATTGCGCTACGAGGGCATCGCCAGTCCCGCTTTGCTCGGCGACGATCCGCAGCCGCGGATCACGATCACGCTCGATCCCGATGGCCGCCGGCTGACGCTCGAGGATAATGGCATCGGCATGAGCGAGAGCGATCTCGCAGAGGCGCTGGGCACGATCGCGCGGTCGGGCACGCGCGAATTCATCGATCGCATCGCGGGTGCGAAGGACGCCGAAGGCAGCCAGCTGATCGGCCAGTTCGGCGTCGGTTTCTATTCGGCGTTCATGGTCGCCGACCGCGTCGACGTGTTCTCGCGCCGCGCGGGCACCGATGCCGCCGCGACCTGGTCGTCCGACGGTCTCGGCACCTATGTCGTCGCGCCCGTCGACATCGCCGACGCGCCGGCGCGCGGCACCCGCGTGATCCTTCACCTGAAGGAAGACGCCACCAGCTATGGCGAGCCGCACACGATCGAGCGCCTCGTCAAGGCGCAGTCGGGCCATGTGCCGGTGCCGATCCAGATCCGCGACACGCCCGATGCCGAGCCGCGCGAGATTGCCGACGGCGCCGCGCTGTGGACCCGGCCCAAATCGGGGATCAGCGAGGAAGACTATACCGATTTCTATCGCAGCGTCGCCAGCCAGTGGGACAAGCCGGCTCTGACGCTGCATTATCGCGCCGAGGGCCGTCACGAATATAATGTCCTGACGTTCGTGCCCGGCTCCAAGCCGTTCGACCTGTTCGATCCCGAGCGCCAGAGCCGGCTCAAACTCTATGTGAAGCGCGTGTTCATCACCGACGAGGCGGAGGTGCTGCCGCGCTATCTGCGCTTCGTGCGCGGCCTCGTCGATTCGGCCGATCTGCCGCTCAACATGTCGCGCGAGATGATCCAGGACAGCCCGGTGCTCGCCGCGATCCAGAAGGGCGTCACCAACCGCCTGCTCTCCGAACTCGACAAATTGTCGGCCAGCGATGCCGATGCTTATGCCGCGATCTGGGAGAATTTCGGCCCGGTCCTCAAGGAAGGGCTGTACGAGGATTATGAGCGCCGCGAGACCCTGCTCGGGCTGGCGCGCTTCAAATCCACCAGCTCCGGCGGCGCATGGCGTTCGCTCAAGGACTATGTCGCCGACCTGCGCGAGAACCAGACTGCGATCTATTACGTCACCGGCACAGATCTCGAACGGCTGGCAAGTTCGCCGCAGCTCGAGGGCTTCCGCGCGCGGGGCATCGAGGTGCTGCTGCTCGCCGACCAGGTCGACAATTTCTGGGTCACCGCCGGCGTCGATTACGAAGGCAAGCCGTTCAAGTCGGTGACGCAGGGCGCCGCCGATCTCGGCCTCGTGCCGCTGGTCGAGGGTAGCGACGAGACGCCCGCCGAAGCCAGCGCGGCGGTGACCGGCTTCGTCGACGTGCTGAAATCGGTGCTCGGCGACGCGGTGGCGGACGTGCGCCTGTCCGAACGGCTGACCGAGAGCGCGGCCTGCCTCGTCGCGTCCGAATCGGGCATGGACCGCCAGCTCGAACGCCTGCTCGCCAGCGCCGGCCGCCTGCCCGAGGCCGCCAAGCCGGTGATGGAGATCAACCCGCGCCACGCCCTGATCGTCCGCCTCGCCGCGCTGGGCGACGACGAAGCCGACTTGCGCGCCGACGCCGCCCATCTGCTGTTCGACGAAGCGCGGATCGCCGACGGCGAGCCGCCGGCAGACCCGCGTGGCTTCGCGGCGCGGCTGGGCCGCGTGCTGTCACGCGCGCTGGGGTGATCGAAGTCATTCGGTGACAGCGCCCACGGTGCAGGTCTATTTCGGTGACAGTGCATTAATTGCCGCCCCATCGGTGGAGACACCAAACATCATTGGGGCGGTAATTAATGCACTGTCACCGAAATAGTGGCGCCGAAGCATCCGGCATGCTCTCCATACCCTTTCGGTAATGTAATCCAGCGCATCACGGCCAGCTCGGAAACCACATCCAGTGGTGGAAGGCCTGGTCGTTCTCCAGCGGCACCGCTGCGATGATCGGATAGAAATAGCCGAACAGCACCGCTGCCAGGCCGGTGAAGACGAACGGCGTCCAGCGATTGCCGCCGTCCCTGATCTCCTGCCGGAACGCGCCCGCGAGGATAATGCACAGGAACAGCCCCGGCAGATAATAATAATAATAGAAGCCGATCTTCTTGGGGATGACGATCCACAGCGCCATCGAAAACACCCACAGCAGCCCCACACAGAGCTGCTGGCGATTGCCTTGGAGCCCCGCCCACAAGGCGAAGAACACCGCGAGCAGCCCACCCCACATGATCGCCGGATTGCCGACCAGGAAGATGCCCCGCTGCACGCCGTCGACCGGCTCGTACAGATACCAGATCGGCCGCGACATCAGCGGCCAGTCCCACCAGTCGCTCTGATAGGGATGATGCGCGAGCGGCATCGTCTGCTGCGCATACATCTCCAGCTGGAACGGCAGCAACGTCGCCAGGGTGAGCGGCTGGCTGGCATAGAAGAAGGCCGGGATGAAGGTCGCGAAATAGGCCAGCGCCATCGCCCCGGCAAGCAGCGCTGAGCCCGGCACGAGCCCGATCCCGCGCCACAGCGGGCCCGCCGGCCACAGCCGCGCACCGACGAAGATCAGCCCGGTCGCCGCCGCATAGGGCAGGGCCGCCCACTTCGCGCCGATCGCGAGGCCGAAACACAGTCCCGCCACGGCCAGCATCCGCCACCGCCGCTCTCCCAGCGCCGATTCGAATGCCAGCGCCATGCCCCACAACAGGAAGGCGCCCATCACCGCATCGAGCATCCCGACCCGCGCCTGGATGAACAGCAGCTGGTTGAGCATCGCCAGCACCCCGGCGAGCAGGCCGGCGCGGACGCTGCCGAATAGCAGCAAAGTTATCCGGAACAAGGCGACCACCGTTGCCGCGCCGGCGATCAGGCTCGGCAGCCGCCACGCGACCGGCCCGTCGCCGAACAGGCCGATGCTGAGCGCGATCAGCGACTTGGCGAACAGGGGATGTTCGATATTGGTCGGCCCCGCCAAAGCCAGCAGCTTGCGCGCGGCCGGGATATAATGGCTCTCGTCGAACAGCAATATGGTCGGCTGGCCGATCCGGTAGCCGAACAGCACCAAAGCCGCGACGGACAGGAACAGCATTGCGCGATTGGCGCTGAGGCCCTTCAGCCAGTCGATGTCCCCCCTTTGCACTGTGGAGAGTCTATGTGGTTTCATCGACACTTCCAATATCCCCCGAACTCGGCACGCTGCGGCCCATGGCACGCCTACCCCGATGGATTGCCTCCGGTGTCGCAGAGGCCGTGCGGTTCGGGCGCGACGGATTGGCGCGGGTCGAGCGCGCTACGCATGTGGCGGGCCGAAACGATCATGTCGTCCGCGTCGCGCCGAAGCTGGAGCGTGTCGGCGACTCTCAATTCGTTGACACAATACTAAATTATCAATCGCCAATGCGTTGGAGAAATTGGTATAGCGTCTCTGAAATTCCTCTGAAATCCCTGAGTTCGATTCGGTGCAGTCGCGTCGCGACCTGATGATTGGCCATTGCGATTTGCCTGCCGCGATCCATTTCTGTTTAGCTCAATCTTCGCATGGAGCCATACAGAGTGACGCTCAGCATTCGCAATCCGGAAGCGGACAGTCTGGCGCGACGGCTCGCCGAGCTCGACCGCACCAGTATCACCGACGCCGTGGTGGTGGCGCTGAAGGAGGCGATCAGCGCGCGGACCGCGCGGGAACCGCCCCTCGGAGACGGCACGGCGGATTCTCGCCCAGCGCGGACTCGCGCTGAAGTCGGGAGACCGCGCGGTCCCGTCCGGCGTCTATCATGAACTCGACCACGAATTGACGGACCGGGACTGATGTTCGTCGATGCGTGCGCCATCGTGTCGTTGTTCACCGGCGAAGCGACGGCGCCGGCCTATGATCGCGCGCTGCTCCGCGCACGAGACCCGTTCACGTCGCCAATGGCGGCATGGGAGGCGATCATCGTCCTGTCACGGCCCGAATTGCTCGATTGTGCCTATTCGGCGTCGGCGGCGGCCGTCATCGAGTGGCTTGCGGTCCGTGGTATCGCGCTTCGCGAGACGGGGGCTCCCGAGGAGTCGCTGGCGTTGGCGGTGAAGGTCGCCGAACGCCATGGCATCGGCAGACGTGCGCTGAGCAACTTCAATTGCTTTCACTATGCCCATGCGCGGATCGCAGGCGTTCCGCTGCTGACGCTCGATCGATTGCTGGCCGAAATCGACGTTGCGACCGAGCCCGGCATAAGCTGACCCGCCCTCGTGCCTGGACCCCGGGCGACCGATCGCCGATCGCCGATTGACGCCGCCCGCGTCCCCGGCGCGGGACCGCGCATGAGCGCCGACTCCCAGCTTCAGGACCGGGTCGTCATTCGTCACCGGCGCGGCCTCCGGCATCGGCGCCGCGACCGTTGCGCGGCTCCATGCCGCCGGCGCGCAGCCGATCGCGCTCGACCGCAGCGCGTTCGTCGACGACGCGGCGATGGCCCCGCAGATCGACGTAACTGACGAGGATGGCTGGCGCGACACCATCGTCGCGGTGCCGGACCGCTTCGGCCGGATCGACGGCCTTGCGGTCACATTCGCGACGACCTGTTATGCGGGGAATTCGACCTGTTACGACATCGAAACCGACCTGTTATGCAAAATTTCCTCCCCTGATATGCACGATAACAGGTGGCGCCCCTTTTTGAGGTCAAGCGATTGTAAACGCGTAATATTTCTCTCGGCGGCCGCCGTTGGAACGCGGTTTTCCCCCTGATAGTGGGCCAGAATCGCGAAAAATGGCCTGTTATTGCGTTTTGGCTGGCCGAAACTGTCTCCATTCCAGGGAGCCAATCCAATTGCGGAGCCGCGCTGTGCGAGCAACGCATCAGCGCCCGGACTTCACACTTCGTTGAAGCCGTTGCCGAAGCTTCAGGCTTTTCGCTGAAGCGCGACACTTCCCAATAGACGCCATCAGGCACGATCACCATCAAACCCGGTCTCGTGAGCAGATCGAGGGCGTCGGCGGGGGCCAGCGTGATCAGCGGCGCGCTGTCGGGAACAATGATCGAATATGCACTCACGTTGCGGCGTTCACATCCGACAGGATCTGGCGCATCCAGCTGCGCGCTCGGGTCGGCCGGTCTGCGTGCGCGCGCGCCAATCTCCTCCACATCGACATTCTATCAGGGATCGCCACCCTTCGATATGGTTCAGACGCACCAACCACGCCCTGCCGGCACCGATCACCGATTGACGCCGCCCGCGTCCCCGGCGCAAAGCGGCGCGCATGAAAAGGCATACCGGGCAGGACCGCAGCATCACCTCGAAATGGCGCCCCGCGACGCAGGCGGTGCGCGGCGGAACCGCACGCTCCGAATGGGGCGAGACGTCCGAGGCGATCTTCATGACGTCCGGCTATGCCTATGACTGCGCCGCCGATGCCGCCGCGCGCTTCGCCGGCGAACAGACCGGCATGACCTACAGCCGGCTGCAGAACCCCACGGTCGAGATGCTCGAACAGCGCATCGCCTTGCTCGAAGGCGCCGAGGCCGCGCGCTGCACTGCCACCGGCATGGCGGCGATGACCGCGGCCCTGCTGTGCCAGTTGAAGATGGGCGACCATGTCGTCGCCGGCCGCGCCGCGTTCGGCTCGTGTCGCTGGCTGACCGATACGCTGCTGCCCAAATTCGGCATCGAGACGACGACGATCGACGCGCGCGACACCGATCGGTGGCAATCGGCGATCCGCCCCAACACCAGGGTCTTCTTCTTCGAGACCCCCGCCAATCCGACGATGGACATCGTCGACCTCGAGGCGGTCTGCGGCATCGCCAAGCGGGCCGGCATCGTCTCGGTCGTCGACAACGCCTTCGCCACGCCGGCGCTGCAGCGGCCGATGGACTTCGGTGCGGACGTCGTCGCCTACTCGGCCACCAAGATGATGGACGGGCAGGGGCGGGTGCTGGCGGGCGCGGTCTGCGGCAGCGAGGATTTCATCCTCAACACGCTGCTGCCGTTCACGCGCAACACCGGGCCGACCTTGAGCGCGTTCAACGCCTGGGTGGTGCTCAAGGGCCTCGAGACGCTCGACCTGCGCATCCGCCGCCAGAGCGAGAATGCGCTTGTCGTCGGCCGCTTCCTCGAAGGCCGCGTGCCGACGATCCTGCATCCCGGCCTGCCGAGCCATCCGCAGCACAATCTGGCGATGCGCCAGATGGACGCGTGCGGGCCGATCTTCTCGATTATCCTCGATGGCGGGCGTGGCCAGGCGCACGGGCTGCTCGACGCGCTGGAACTGATCGACATTTCCAACAATATCGGCGATTCCCGGTCGCTGATGACTCACCCCGCGTCCACCACCCACAGCGGCGTCGCCGCCGAGACCCGCGCCGAGATGGGCGTGGGCGAAGGGATGCTGCGGCTCAACGTCGGACTCGAGGATCCGCAGGACCTGATCGCCGATCTCGAGTCCGCGCTGACGGCGGTAGGATTGTGAAGGCCTTCTTCCCCCATGCGGAAACCACGCGCGATATCACCGTGCGGGTCGCGGTCAGCTTCCTGCCCGAACAGTCGGAGCCGGGGCGCGGGCGCTGGTTCTGGGCCTATCATATCCGCGTCGAGAATGAAGGCGACATGGCGGTGCAGCTGATGACGCGCCACTGGACGATCACCGATGGCCGCGGCGCGCGCCATGAGGTGCAGGGCGAGGGCGTGGTCGGCGAACAGCCGTTGATCGTGCCGGGCGGCGCTTATGACTATGTCTCGGGTTGCCCGCTGACCACGCCGACCGGGTGGATGAAGGGCAGCTATCACATGATCGGCGAGGACGGATCGACGTTCGACGTCGCGATCCCGCGCTTCGCGCTCAACGCGCCGGCCGTGGCGAACTAGGCGGTCAGACCCATGAAGCGTACGCATCTGCCGCTCAACGGCCTGCGCGTCCTCGACGCCGCGGCCCGCCATCTGAGTTTCACCCGCGCCGCCGACGAGCTGGCGGTGACGCCGGCCGCGGTCGGCCAGCAGATCCGCGCGCTCGAGGATACGCTGGGCGTGGTGCTGTTCCGGCGCACGCCCAAGGGGCTCGAGCTGACGCCCGAGGGCGAGGCCGGGCTCGACAATCTGCGCGCCGGCTTCCTCCAGTTCGAGGAATCGGTGCGGGCGATGCAGGCCGGGCAATCGTCCAAGTCGCTGACGATCGCGGCGCCGCGCGACTTCACCGCCAAATGGCTCGCGCCGCGACTCGCCGCTTATGGCCGCACCGACCCCGAGATCCGCTTCGTGCTGATCTCGGCCGACAGCGATCTCGATTTCACCGAGGCCAATCTCGATCTTGCGATCCGGCTGGCCGACGGCCCCGCGGAGAATGAGGGCGTCAAGCTGGCCGAAGGCGCGTTCGTCACGGTCGCATCGAGCGCCGGCGGCGAGAGTCCGATCGCCTGGCCGGGCTGCCCGGGCGAGGACGGCGTCGCCAAGCTCAGCGTTGCCGATGCCGGCCTCGCGATCGACGCCGCCGCCAACGGCTTCGGCCGCGCATCGGTGCCCGCGCTGCTGGCGGAGGCGGACATCGCCGCCGGCCGGGTTGCCGTGGTCGGTGATACCAGGCCGTCGGCCAAGGCCTATTGGCTGATCGCGCCGCTGCCGCAATGGCGCCAGAAGAAGGTCAAGGCGCTGGTCACCGCGCTGACCGCGTGACGGTACTGGCGACGGCGCGGCTGCGGTTGCGGCCCGTCGTCCTGGCCGATGCGCCCGCGCTCCACGCCGCCTTCGCCGATCCCGGCACGATGCGCTGGTGGTCGAGCGGCCCGCATCTGCGGCTCGCCGAGACCGAAGCCTATGTCGCGCACAACGCCGATGCTCCGGACTGCCTGTGCCGCGCGATCGTCGAAGGCGATGGGCCTGCGCTCGGCTGGGTCAATCTGATGGACCGGCGGCCGGGCGTGAAGGAGATCGGCTATATCCTCGTGCCGCAGGCGCGCGGCCGCGGCGTGGCGCTGGAGGCGGTGACCGCGGTGCTCGACGCGGCCTTCGCCGATCCGGCGCTGCGCCGGGTCTATGCCGATACCGATCCGGACAATGACGCGTCGATCGGCCTGCTCGAACGGCTGGGCTTCGTCCGCGAAGGCCATCTGCGCGCCGAATGGGAGACGCATATCGGCGTGCGTGATTCGCTGATCTTCGGGCTGCTGCGCGAGGAATGGGTAGGGCGGCTCACTTCGCCAGCAGGTTGAGCGCCCGGCTCATCAGCGCCGCGAACCGCGCCTCGTCGACCGGCGCGGCCGGATCGTTCCAGCTCCCGGTCACGGCATACCAGGTGCGGCCGTCGCGCGCCTCGACGAGATAGTTCATCGCCATCACGCCGGTCTCCGAACCGCCCTTGTAGCCGACATAGCGCCAGCGCGCCGCGTCGCCCGGGGCGATGCCGGGATTGATGCCCAGGATCGCCAGTGCCTGCGCGCCACCTTCGCGCCGCAGCCAGTCCAGCAGCGACGCCATGTCGTCGGCTGAAGCGAACCATTCGACCTCATCGATGTGGAGCGGCGGCCCGGCGAGCTGGGTCGGGTCGATCGCGGCGCGACTCAGGCGGCTGGCGCTGCCGAGCAGCAGCAGGCGGCGCTGGGCCGGGCTGCCGGCCATCCAGTTCGCGCGCAATGCCGCGTTCGCCGGCATCTTCAGCGCGAACGCCTCGACCGTCGAGAGCAAGGGGATCGCGCGCTCGGGCGCGGCATGACCGCTCGCGGCGAGGATCGCGTCGACCTTGTCGCGGCCCAGTGCGTGCAGCAGCGTGTCGGCGGCCGTGTTGTCGCTGATCGAGACGGCGAGCGTCGCCAGCGTGTAGAGCGTCACCGGCGCTTTGGCCGGCCAGGCCTGGCTGATGCCCGACGGCAGGGATGGCGGCCCCAGCGGCACGACGTCGCTCCAGCGCCGCTCGCCCGCCTTCGCCGCGCGCGCCAGTTCGGCGAGCAGATAGAGCTTGAAGCTCGATCCGGTCGCCATCGGTTCGCCGGCGCGCCAGGCGGCGAGGGTCGCGGGCCGCTCGCCGAGCGCGCGGACCGACAGCGCGGCGGTGCCGTGCAACGTGCGGACGTCGCCGAGCAATTTCTCGAAACTGTCGTCGCGCACGATCGCGCCGGTCACGAGCAGGCCGATCAGGCGGTGCGGCTCCTCCGGCTCGAGCGCGATCGTGATCGACACCACCGATCGCGCATAATCGATCTCGATCCGCCCGGCCGTCGCACTTTCGGGCACGATCCGTGCGACCCCCTTTACCGCGCCATGCTGCGCCTTGAGCCGCGCGGCGATCGCCTTGATCTGCGCCGGCGGAATCTGCGCGAGGAATGATGGCGCAAACAGCGCCTGCTCGCCGGTCTCGCTGTCGAGCAGCCGGGCCAGTTCGGCGGCGCGATGTTGCAGTGCGGGCGACGCCACCTCCTCCTGCGCGTGCGCGGGAAAGGCCATCGTCAGCAGCATCAGGGCGGCGGCGATCAGCCGGATCATGCGTCGTTCCCGTGTCGTTCACGCCGCGATAGCGCGGAGGCGTGAACGACAGGATAAGGCGCGATTCATCGCTGCCGCGCGATCCCCCGGCCTATCGCACGATCCCCCTGAAGCTTACACGGCCGCCTTGTCCCACCGGGATCGTGCGCCTGAGCGTCCAGCGCACATGGGTGACGTCCTCGGACCGCGCGCCGCGCAGGCTGCCGTCGGTGTCGCGCACGCGCAGGCTCGCGAGCAGGCCCCAGGTCCGGCCGCCATCGACCGAGACGATCGCGCCGCTGTCGCTCGTGCCCTGGAAGGCGACCGGTCGCGGCAGCGGATTGGTGATGGTGAAGGCAGTCCGCGTCTGTGCGCCGACGTTGCGATAATTGAGCACGAACACCAGCCGGTCGCCGCGCGCGATGGCGCCGGGTTCCTCGAGCACGATCGTCTGCCGGCCGTTCGCGTCGGGAACGCTGCGCTCGACGAACACGCTGCTCTTCAGCGCGACATCGTTCGCCGCCAGCGCAGCGCCCGTCACGCCCATCGCCGCGACGGCGATGACATATTTGATCACGACATTGTCTCCACCCCCCGTTGAACATTCACGCCCGCGGCACCGTCGCCCGCACGCCCGTTGTGCGCACTGGCAGCCCCGGACGGTCCCAGCACGGCGCCGGCCAGCAGTGCCGTCAGGAAAGTGACCGGGATCAGGCCCGGCATTTGCCGCGGCTTCGAAAAATGATGCATATGCCCCCCACAAGCATTGGCTGATGCGGCGACCTTGGCGGCAACAGTCGAAGATATAGTTAATGAGGCGAGCACCATCGCGCGCGATCGGGCGCATGATCATTCACAGCCGGAGCGGGGCGGAGATGCGGACTTGCTGAACGACGAGGATCATGACCACGCGCAGATCGACGCGCCGGAGCGGGCGATCTTGCAGCGCGCCGCGCTGCGCCGCGACCGGCTGCTCGCCGCGCTCACCCTGATCGCCGGTGCCGGGCTCGCGATCGGCCTGCCGTTCGCGCTCAAGGCCGGCGCCGAATTCTTCCTGCCGGTCACCGCCGCGCTGGTGATCGCGATCGCGTTCGTGCCCGCGCTCGAATGGTTCGAACGCCGCCGCGTGCCCTCGGGCCTCGCCTCGCTGCTGTGCGTGCTCGCCTTCCTGTTCGTGGCCAATCTCGCGCTGGCGGCGATCGTCGTGCCCGCGACCGAATGGTTCCAGATGTTCCCCGATCGCGTCGGCCGCATCCAGGCCAATGTCGCGCCGCTGATCGAACTCTATTCGAACCTGCAGGACTATCTCGACAAGGCGCTGCGCACGCTCGAAAGCGGACGCGTCGGCGCCGCGCGCACGACTGCGGTCGAGCCGCCCAACTCGCTGCTCGAACTCGCCGCCACCTCGGCGCCGTCGGCGATCCTGCAGATGTTCTTCGGCCTGCTGGTGATCTATTTCTTCCTGTCGGGCTGGACGCGGCTGCGCGCACGCACGATCACCAGCCGCGGCAGCTTCGGCGGCGCGATGGCGACCGCGCGGGTCATCCAGAACGTCGTCGATGCGACCTCGGCCTATCTGGGCACGATCACGACGATCAATCTCACGCTGGGGCTGATGGTGGCGGCCGGGCTGTGGCTTATCGATATGCCGTCGCCGTTGATGTGGGGCGGCATCGTCGCGATCCTCAACTACATCCCCTATCTCGGGCCGATCCTGGCCGCCTTCCTGCTCGCGATCGGTGGGCTGATGACCTTTTCGGATCTGTGGTGGGCGCTGGCGCCGGCGGTGATCTTCATCGGCTTCCACCTCATTGAGGCGAATGCGATCACGCCGCTGATCGTCGGACGGCGGCTGACGATCAATCCGCTGTCGATTCTCGTCTCGATCAGCTTCTGGAGCTGGGTGTGGGGGGCGCCCGGCGCGCTGCTCGCGGTGCCGTTGCTGATCATCATCCAGACCGTCGCCGCCGCCGCCGGCAAGCCCGATATCGCCGGTTTCCTGTTCGAAAGCGGGACCTTGACCGGCCGCGCCGACGACCCCGCGAACGAGGGCGATCTGGTGTGAGACAAGCGGTGCGCGATGCGCTTGACAGCCCGGCGGCCCTCGCCTAGTTGCCTCGCCTCCACGCTATCAAGCGGGTGTAGCTCAGTTGGTTAGAGCGCCGGCCTGTCACGCCGGAGGTCGCGGGTTCAAGTCCCGTCACTCGCGCCATTCCTTTCAGGATTGGCTGGAAACTTCAGAATATTTTCAATCCGTTCGCGGTTTCAGTCTTCGAAAAGCGCTGGCCAGTCGCGTGCGCCGTGAACGACGCGAACGAGTTCGATCGTCTTTCTGACCTCATCGACGCAATAGATCAGCAGATATGCCCGATGGGCAAGCACGCGATGGCCGGCCGCGACCTCCTCGGCGGGACGGCTGATGAACGGAAAATCACGTGTCCGGTCGAAGCGACCGATCAGGTCGCCGACGAGCTTGTCTGCTGCCGGCGGATTGTCGAGTGCGATGTGGTTCCAGATCAACGCCAGGTCGTCGATCGCCTGATCGGATTTTCGAAGCGTCCAGCTCATTCCTGCCCGATGGCGTCGGCACGTCGCCGAACCTCTGCCAGCGTATCTTCGACGCCTTGCCAGGGGCTGGAACCGCTGGCGTGACCCTCGGCGACGAGGCGGCGCAATTCATCCAGCTGATGACGGGCAAATGCACGCTTCGTCTTCCAGTCGCGCAACGCTTCACGCACGACCTCGCTCGATGACGCATAGTCGCCGCTTGCGACAGCCTCTTTCACCATCGTCGCCATATCCGCAGTCAGCGCGACGCTCACTTTTTCGACATTGGCCATCGTCGTGCCTCCTGCCGATATGGTAGCAAATATTCCTACTTTCGCAACGCCGATGACCGCGGTGGGTGAAGTCAGGCCAAAAGATTCAGCGCAGCTTGAGTCCTGGCCGGCGGACATCCGGCTGCACCGGACGGATCAGATCGATCGCCGGCCGCGGCGTCGGGCGCGGCTGGAGCAGGGCGGCGACGTCGATCGGTGAATCGAACCGGACCGCGATGAAGTCCGCGCCCCGAACCGCCACCCGGCCTTCGACCGTCAGCGTGCCGCGCAACGTCACCGTCACCGGCGTGTCTGCGGGCAGGTCGGCGGTCACCGCGACGCGGACGCCGGTATCGGAGATGTTGCGGACGCGTCCGGTCACGCCGTCGGCGCTGCCGGACCGCGTGATCACGGCCTGCAGCATCATGCTGTGGCGCGGCGCGCGGCGGCGGTCGCCGCCGGACTCGCCCTCATGCTGTCCGGAGTCCTCCGAGCTGATCCTGCCCGATGAAAAGTCCATGGAAGCGCCCTGCGATCATTCGGTCCGATACACCCGTTATGGATGCAATTTTTGAAAAATCGGTAAATGTAAATTCCGTGCATGCGAGCGGCCGGCTATCGCCAGCGGCCGGTCTCCATCCAGCGGAGCAACGGCTTCAGCGGCGCGATCCAGACGATGCCGGCGACGATGTAGATCGGCAGCTGGATCAGCACGTGGAGCCGCCCGATCCATGACGCCAGCGAACCGATGATCACCGCGACCACCATGATCATCGCGAGGATCACGAACATGCCGAACGGTTTGCGCCAGCTGGGGTTCACGCCGTCTTCGCTTGTTGCGCGCGCGGTCCTGCGATCCATTCGCGTTCGGTGAGGACGGCGTCGAGCGACGCGTCCCACGGCTCGACCGGAATTGTTTCGGTCTCCTGCACCGACCAGGCGATGCCGACGCGGATCGCGCGCGGGAAGGCGGCGAAGGCACGGTCATAGAAGGCGGCGCCCTGGCCCAGCCGGTTGAGCGCGCGGTCGAAACCCAGCAAGGGCGTCAGGATCAGGTCGGGCGCGATGTCGCGGCCGGCGGCGTCGGGCTGGGTCAGGCCCAGCGGTCCCGCCACCAGCAGGGCGCCGGGTCGCCATGCGATGAAACGCATCGGATCGGCGCGGCCGGCGACATGCGGCAGCGCCGTCCGGCAGCCCATCGCCGTCGCCTGCGCCAGCAGCCGCAGCGGATTCGCCTCGCTGCCGACGGGGCTGTAGGCGGCGATCGCCGAAGCACGGCGCATCAACGCGGCGAGCGGCGCCGGCGCGATGCCGAACGCGATCTCGCGAATCGCCGGCGGGATCTCGGCGACCCACGCGTCGCGGCGTGCGCGCAGTTCGGCGCGCAATGCGGCCTTGTCGGCCGCCACGGGGCGGAAATTGCTCATACGAGAAACAGCTCATGCGAGGTTGGCGGGCCCACCATGGCCGTTTGCCGGATATCCACTGACGCTGGTAACGTCAGGTGGGGACCATATAAGTCAGACCAGGATCTGCTCAGGGACAGCCCCCATGGTAGATGAATAGCCTCAGGGATTATCGTTGGCTCGTACCGGGCAGAACCCGCCAACCCCTATCTAGGGTGTCTCAGCCTCGCCCTCAAGCCTCCCGAGCACGGCTTCGATCCTTTCGGCCAGCTGTTCGAGCGTTTCTGCCATCAACGGGTAGGCCGATTCGCCCGGGGCGGGTGGTGGAGAACCGGCTTCGGCCGGCGCAGCCCGCCGCGCATCGACCAGTTCGTCGGCCAGCAGCAGCGCCGCGAACAGCAATTGCCGCGCCTCGTTGACGCCGCCCACCGCCTGGCGCGCGTCGTTGGCCTTGCGGTCGACCAGTTGCGCGATCGTGCGCAGATGCTCTTCCTCGCCGTCACGGCAGGTGACGTCGTAATTCCGGCCGCCGATGTCGAGCGAGACTTCAGCCATGGATCCCGGGCACATCGATCGCGGCGATCAGCCGGTCGAGCGTCTCGATGCTGCTCTCGGTCTCGGCGCGCAGCCGCTCGTGACGTGCGGCGAGCTGCGCATAATCGTCAGTGGGCGCGGCTGGGGAGGGCGTTCGGGCGATCCGCTCGACGCGGGTCAATGCCCTTTCGATCCTTCCGATCGCGACGATGATCCGGTCATCTGCCATCGCGTATGAACTAGCACAGCCAACATATGGAGCAAGCGCCGCCTTCCGCCACGCGGTTGACGCCCCGGCCGCATCGCGACAAAGGAGCGCCTGCCGACAGGGCGACTCGCGGCAGGCCGACGCTTGCCGCGGAACTCCGGAGTCCCTAACGCGCGGCAGCCAGGGGAACGCCATGACCGCCATGACCAAGACTGTTTCACGCCAGCAGATGGCGAACGCCATCCGCGCGCTGGCGATGGATGGCGTGGAGGCGGCGAACAGCGGCCATCCCGGCATGCCGATGGGCATGGCCGATGTCGCGACACTGCTGTTCGGCGATTATCTGAAGTTCGACGCCGCCGATCCGCATTGGCCGGACCGCGATCGCTTCATATTGTCGGCCGGCCACGGGTCGATGCTGATCTACGCGCTGCTGCACCTGACCGGTTTCGCGCGCCCGACGATCGACGACATCCGCAATTTCCGCCAGCTCCACAGCCCATGCGCCGGCCATCCCGAGAATTTCGAACTGGCCGGGATCGAGGCGACCACCGGTCCGCTCGGCTCGGGCTTCGCGACCGCGGTCGGCATGGCGATCGCCGAACGGCACCTCAACGCGGTCTATGGCGACGATCTCGTCGACCATCGCACCTGGGTGGTCGCCGGTGACGGCTGCCTGATGGAAGGCATCAACCATGAGGCGGTCGGTCTGGCCGGCCATCTGAAGCTCGGCCGGCTGGTCGTGCTGTGGGACGACAACCGTATCACCATCGACGGCGCGATCGACCTGTCGTCGAGCGAGGACGTGCTCGGTCGCTACGATGCGTCGGGCTGGCACACCGTCGCCTGCGACGGCCACGACCCCGCCGACATCAGCCAAGCGATCGACGCGGCGCTGGCCGACGACCGCCCGTCGCTGATCGCGTGCCGCACCTTGATCGGCAAGGGCGCGCCCAACAAGCAGGGCACGGCGGCGACGCATGGCAGCCCGCTCGGCGCGGCCGAGGTCGCGGCGGCGCGCGAGACTCTGGGCTGGACCCATGCACCGTTCGAGATCCCCGCCGACATCGCCGGCGCCTGGGCCGCGATCGGCCGCAAGGGTGCCGGCGCCCGCGAGGAATGGGCGGCGCGCGTCGCGGCCGCCGCCAATGGCGCCGAATTCACCGCCCGGATGGCGGGCGAATTCGACGCGACCGGCTGGCTGAAGCCCTATGTCGACGCCTTGATCGCCGATCCCAAGACCGTCGCCACGCGCAAGGCGTCGGAAATGGCGCTCGAGGCGATCACCGTCGCGATCCCGGCCACGCTCGGCGGCTCCGCCGACCTGACCGGATCGAACAACACCAAGACCAAGGCCACCGGCGCACTGACGCGCGATAATTATGGCGGGCGCTATGTCTATTACGGCATCCGCGAATTCGGCATGTCGCTGGCGATGAATGGCATGGCGCTGCACGGCGGCGTCGTCCCCTATGGTGGCACCTTCCTGGTGTTCTCCGATTATTGCCGCGCGGCGATCCGGCTATCGGCGCTGCAGGGTGCGCAGGTCGTCTATGTGCTGACCCACGATTCGATCGGACTCGGCGAGGACGGCCCGACCCATCAACCGATCGAGCATGTGATGAGCCTGCGGCTGATCCCGCAGCTCGATGTCTATCGCCCCGCCGATGTGATCGAGACCGCCGAATGTTGGGCGCTGTCGCTGGCGCGCAGGGACGGCCCGTCGGTGCTCGCGCTGACCCGGCAGAACCTGCCGCAGCTGCGCACGACAGCTTCGGACAATCTCTGCGCGAAGGGCGCCTATCGGCTGAAGGCGGCAGCGGCCGCGCGCAAGGTTGTACTCGTCGCGAGCGGCTCGGAAGTCGAGCTTGCGGTTGCGACCGCCGCCGCGCTCGAGGCTGAAGGCGTCGGCGCCGATGTCGTGTCGATGCCCAGCTGGCGCCATTTCGACGCGCAGCCGATCGATTATCGTCGCGACATCCTGCCGGCGGACGTGCTCAAGGTCTCGATCGAGGCCGGCGTTACGATCGGCTGGGAGCGTTATACCGGGCTCGACGGGCTGCGCTTCGGCATCGACCGCTTCGGCGCCTCGGCCCCGGCCAAGGATCTGTTCGACCATTTCGGCCTGACGGCCGCGAAGATAGCGCCGCAAATTCTCGCGGCGCTGGGCAAGTAAGGAGCTTCAGAACATGGCAGTGAAAGTTGCGATCAACGGTTTCGGACGTATCGGTCGCCTGGTCGCCCGGGCAATTCTCGCGCGCCCCGACAGCGGGCTCGAGCTGGTTGCGATCAACGACCTCGCCGACGCCAAGTCGAACGCGCTGCTGTTCAAGCGCGACAGCGTCCATGGTCCCTATGCGGGCACGGTCGAAGTCGACGGCAATGATCTGATCATCGACGGCAAGCGCGTGAAGGTCTCGGCCGAACGCGACCCCGCCAACCTGCCGCACGCCGCCGACGGCGTCGACATCGCGCTGGAGTGCACCGGCTTTTTCACCGACCGCGCGTCCGCCGAAAAGCATATCGCCGCCGGCGCGAAGAAGGTGCTGATCTCCGCGCCGGGCAAGAATGTCGATCTGACCGTCGTGTTCGGCGTCAACGACGCCAAGCTGACCGCCGAGCACAACATCGTCTCGAACGCGAGCTGCACCACCAACTGCCTGGCGCCGGTCGCCAAGGTGCTCAACGACAGCATCGGCATCGAACGCGGCCTGATGACGACGATCCACGCCTACACCAACGACCAGAAGATCCTCGACCAGATCCACAGCGATCTGCGCCGCGCGCGCGCCGCCGGCATGTCGATCATCCCGACCACGACGGGCGCCGCCCGTGCGGTCGGCGAGGTGCTGCCCGAACTCAAGGGTAAGCTTGACGGTTCGGCGATCCGCGTGCCGACCCCGAACGTCAGCCTGGTCGATCTGACCTTCACGCCGAAGCGCGACACGACAGTCGAGGAGGTCAACGGCATCCTCAAGGCGGCGTCGGAGAGCGGCCCGCTCGCCGGCATCCTCGCTTTCACCGACGAGCCTTTGGTCTCGATCGACTTCAACCACAATCCGGCCTCGTCGACCGTCGACAGCCTCGAAACCGCGGTGATCGAGGGCAAGCTCGTCCGCGTCGTCTCGTGGTACGACAATGAATGGGGCTTCTCGAACCGCATGGTCGACACCGCCGGCGTGATGGGCAAGCTGCTCTGATCCCATCTCCCCTCCCGCAAGCGGGAGGGGAGACTTTTCGAATGACAGGGAGCAAGGCGTGAAGGCGTTCCGCACACTCGACGACATCGGCGACATCCACGGCAAGCGCGTGCTGGTGCGCGAGGATCTCAACGTGCCGATGCAGGACGGCGCGGTTTCCGACGACACTCGCCTGCGCGCGACGATCGCGACCGTCGGCGAACTGGCCGACCGCGGCGCGATCGTGCTCGTTCTCGCCCATTTCGGCCGGCCCAAGGGCCAGCCCAACCCGGAGATGTCGCTGGCGCCGATCACACAGCCCTATGCGGCAGTGCTCGGCCGCCCGGTGATGTTCGTCGGCGACTGTGTCGGCGAGACCGCGGCGCAGGCGGTCGCGCTGCTCGCGCCCGGCGATATCGCGATCCTCGAAAACACCCGCTTCCATGCCGGCGAGGAGAAGAACGATCCGGCGCTGGTCGCGGAAATGGCGAAGCTCGGCGATTTTTACGTCAACGACGCCTTCTCCGCCGCGCACCGCGCGCATGCCTCGACCGAAGGCCTTGCCCATGTATTGCCCGCCTTCGCCGGCCGCGCGATGGAGGCCGAGCTCGACGCGCTCGAGAAGGCGCTCGGCAATCCCGAGCATCCGGTCGCGGCGGTGGTCGGCGGCGCCAAGGTGTCGTCGAAGCTCGACGTGCTGACGCATCTGGTGACGAAGGTCGATCATCTGATCATCGGCGGCGGCATGGCCAACACCTTCCTCGCCGCGCGCGGCGTCGACGTCGGCAAGTCGCTGTGCGAGCATGACCTCGCCGCCACCGCGGAAGCGATTCTCGACGCGGCCGACAAGGCCGGCTGTACCGTCCATCTCCCTTATGATGTCGTCGTCGCGAAGCAGTTCGCCCCCAATCCGCCGACACGCACCGTCAACGTCCACGAGGTCGCCGCCGACGAGATGATCCTCGATGTCGGTCCGGCAGCGGTCGAGGCGCTCGCCGACGTCCTCAAGAATTGCCGCACTTTGGTGTGGAACGGGCCGATGGGCGCGTTCGAGACACCGCCGTTCGACATCGCCACCGTCGCGCTCGCGCGCACCGCCGCGGCGCTGACGGTCGAAGGCTCGCTGGTGTCGGTTGCCGGCGGCGGCGACACCGTCGCGGCGCTCAACCAGGCCGGCGTCGCCGACCAGTTCAGCTTCGTGTCGACCGCCGGCGGCGCCTTCCTCGAATGGATGGAAGGCAAGGAACTGCCCGGCGTGAAGGCGCTGACGCGGACCTGATCGCGATGCGACCGCCGCTGCCATCGTCAATCCGACTCGTGCCGGTCAGGATGCCGGCACGGGTTCGCGCAACAGCGGCACGAGCAGTTCGTTCAGCCCGTCGAGATCGAACGCCGCGGCCTTGGCGTAACGGACCCTGCCGGCGCGATCGATGATATAGTTGGTCGGCACTGCGCCCAGCTCGCGGTAGGGCGCGCTGATTCGTCGCGCGGCCGGGATCGCCATCACGGCGAACAACGGCTTCAACGTCCTGGTGGGCAGCGAACCTTCGGTGGTGACCGCAAACACCCGCAGTCCAACATTCCGCCGGGCCCGGTAATAGGTGTCGAGCAGCGGCAATTCGCGCTTGCACGGCGCGCACCACGTTGCCCAGAAGTTGAGGACCACGACCTGACCGCGCAGTTCCTCCGAACGCACTTTGGTGCCGTCGACCAGGGTGATCGTGAAAGGTGGTGCGACATCGCCGACGGCCGGCGGCCTTGCGCCAACGGGGCCACCAGTCAGCATGCAGGCGGCAAGCGCCAGCATCGCTATCGATTTCTGCAAGTCTGCGTACCCCCGGCCACCAACGCCGAACGCTGCGCCGGGCCACCGCCTGCGTCAAGCGATGGCTACGTTAAACATCCGTCGCCGTTGCAGTGCAGCAAAGTCGTGGCTATCAGGCGACGCATTCAGCCACGCACGATCAGGGGACCAAGATGACGCCGACGGTCAAGGCCATTCTCGCAAACTATGAATCCGACAATCCCGGCGTGAAGGCGAACCTCGCGCGCATCCTGATGCAGGGCAAGCTCGGCGGCACCGGCAAGCTGATCATCCTGCCGGTCGACCAGGGTTTCGAACATGGCCCGGCGCGCAGCTTCTCGGTCAACGCACCCGCCTATGATCCGCATTACCATTTCCAGCTCGCGATCGACGCCGGCCTGTCGGCCTATGCCGCGCCGCTCGGCATGATCGAGGCGGGCGCCGCGACCTTCGCGGGGCAGATCCCGACGATCCTCAAGGTCAACAGCTCGAATTCGTGGGCGACCGGCGTCAACCAGGCGGTGACCGGCGGCGTCGACGACGCGCTGCGGCTCGGCTGCTCGGCGATCGGCTTCACCATCTATCCGGGCGCCGACGACGTGTTCGACATGATGGAAGAGATCAAGGAGCTGTCCGCCGAGGCGAAGTCGGTCGGCATCGCGACCGTGATCTGGTCCTATCCGCGCGGCGGCGACCTGCCCAAGAGCGGCGAACTCGCGCTCGACGTCGGCGCCTATGCCGCGCACATGGCGGCGCTGCTGGGCGCGCACATCATCAAGGTGAAGCTGCCGAGCGACCATATCGAGCAGAAGGACGCGAAGAAGGCTTATGAGGGCTTCGACAGCTCGACGCAGGCCAAGCGTGTCGCGCACGTCGTCCAGAGCTGCTTCAACGGCCGCCGCATCGTCGTCTTCTCGGGCGGCGCCGCCAAGGGCACCGACGCGGTCTATCAGGACGCGATCGACATCCGCGACGGCGGCGGCAACGGCTCGATCATCGGCCGCAACACCTTCCAGCGCGAGCGCGGCGAGGCGCTGGCGATGCTCGACAAGCTGGTGCGCATCTACAAGGGCGAGGAATAGAATTGGGGCGAGGAATAGAGTTGGAAAACGACGACGACATTCCGCTCGATCCGGGCTTCGCCGATCGCTTCGAGCAGCATGATCGTCGTCTCGCCTGCCAGCTCTATCTAATCTCGCCGCCCGCCATCGACGCCGGTTTCACCGACCGGCTGGCGGCGGCGCTGGATGCCGCGCCGGTGGCGGCCTTCCAGCTGCGGCTGAAGGGGCTCGACGAGCATGCGATCGCAGCGCTCGCCGAGCCGCTGCAGCGCGTCTGCGGCGATCGCGACGTCGCCTTCATCGTCAACGACAGCATCTCGCTGGCGAAGCGGCTGGGTGCGGACGGCGTCCATCTGGGGCAGGACGACGGCGATCCGCGTGATGCCCGCGCACGGCTGGGTCCCGATGTGCAGATCGGCGTTACCTGCCACGACAGCCGCCATCTCGCGATGGAAGCGGGCGAGGCGGGGGCCGACTATGTCGCGTTCGGCGCCTTCTATCCCACCACCACCAAGGAAACGCAGCACCGTCCCGATCCCTCGATCCTCGGCTGGTGGACGACTTTGTTCGGCATCCCGTGCGTGGCGATCGGCGGCATCACCCCGGCCAATGCGCGGCCGCTGGTGGAGGCCGGCGCGGATTTCCTCGCGGTCAGCGGCGCGGTCTGGAACGCAGCCGGTGGCGAGGCCGCGGCGGTCAAGGCGTTCGCGGAGATTCTCCGCAAGCGCTGAATGGCTCGGCGTTCCGGGGAAGCTCAGCCTGCCGTCCAGCCGCTCGAACTGTCCTGGTTCCATACCCAGGTCCAGACCCATGCCGGCGGGTTCTTCGCCGTTTCCCATGTCCAATATCCCGACCAGGACCCGCCGCCGCCGGTGACCTGATCGAGCTGTTCGTCGGTCAGGACGCTCAGTTCGGGTTCCGCCTCGGGCGGCGCCGACGGACGCATGTCGGGGTCGTCGTGAAGGGCAGTGAAGCTCATCGTCGTTTCCTTCGCGGAATGACGACAATCACTGCGACGAGGGGTGTGCTGTCAAGTGGTCAGATGGCGTGGTTGTGGCGGTCCGCGCTGCCCTTGCTGCCGGTCATGCCGATCCAGGCATAGCGCGTCTCGAACTCCGCGATCGAGAGCGGCCCGGCGCGGCGGCTGCGCTTCGGCGGCTCGACCGGACAGACCTTGCCGAAGCAGCCCGCCGCGGGCGGCGGCCGATGGCCCGGCACAAATTCGCGGACCGGCTTTTCGCCCTTGTCCGGCGCGCGACTCTTCTCGACGTCCGACATGTCCTTTGCTCCAGTTGATCCGAGTGACCCGCCGCCTACGTGGACGGCCTTTGTTGACGGGGCCAATAGCGGATAACCCCATCCCGATATTGGACAGAAGCGACGATCGCAAGATCGCCGTCACATCGGCTTTTCCCGCGCATTCGCCGCCCGACTTGCCGTTCGCCGCCGCGGGCGGTAAAGGCCCCGTCTCTCTTTGAAATCGTGAGACGCACATGAAGATCAGCGGCGTGGACATCCGTCCCGGCAACATCATCGAATATGAGGGCGGGCTGTGGCGCGCCGTCAAGATCCAGCACACTCAGCCCGGCAAGGGCGGCGCCTATATGCAGGTGGAGCTGAAAAACCTCATCGACGGCCGCAAGAACAATGTCCGCTTCCGATCCGCCGAGACGGTGGAGCGCGTGCGCCTCGACACCAAGGATTTCCAGTTCCTGTTCGCTGACGGCGATGCGCTGACCTTCATGGACAAGGATAATTACGACCAGGTCACGCTCGACAAGGGCATCCTCGGGGAGGCCGCCGCCTTCCTCCAGGACGGCATGGACGTGGTCATGGAGCTCTACGACGAGCGCCCGATCAGCGTGCAGCTGCCCGACACGATCGAGGCGCTGATCGTCGAGGCCGACGCCGTCGTGAAGGGCCAGACCGCGTCGTCGAGCTACAAGCCGGCGGTGCTGGAGAATGGCGTGCGCGTGATGGTGCCGCCGCATATCGGTGCTGGCACGCGGATCGTCGTCGACGTCTACGAACAGACCTACGTCAAGCGCGCGGACTGAGCATGACGTCCCATTCCGGCCTTCTCACCATCATGGAGCGCGCGGCGCGCAAGGCGGGGCCGCGCCTGCGCCGCGACTTCAACGAGGTGCAGCATCTCCAGGTGTCGAAGAAGGGGCCGGCCGACTTCGTCTCGATGGCCGACCAGCGTTCCGAGCGCACGCTCTATGACGAGCTGCTGAAGGCGCGGCCCGACTGGGGCTTCCTGCTCGAGGAGGGCGGCGAGATTCCGGGCAACCCGGAAAAGCCGCGCTGGATCGTCGATCCGCTCGACGGCACCAGCAACTTCCTCCACGGCGTGCCGCATTTCGCGATCTCGATCGCGGTCGAGGATCCGCGCGGCCCCGGCGGCAAGCCCGAGATCACCCACGGCCTGGTCTATCAGCCGCTGACCGACGAGAGCTTCTGGGCCGAGAAGGGCAGGGGCGCCTGGCTGCAGGACCGCCGGCTGCGCGTGTCGGCCCGCCGCGACCTGTCCGAGGCACTGATCGCCACCGGCGCGCCCTTCAAGGGCCATGGCGACATCGCCCAGTGGCAGGCGATCTACAACAATGTCGCGCCCGAAATCGCCGGCATCCGCCGCTTCGGCTCGGCCGCGCTCGATCTCGCCTGGGTCGCGGCGGGGCGCTACGACGGCTATTGGGAATCGGATCTCAAGCCGTGGGACGTCGCTGCCGGCATCTTGCTCGTGCGCGAGGCCGGCGGCTTCGTCACCGACTTCCGCGGCGGCGATCGCGCAATGGAGCGCAACGAATTTCTCGCGGCGAACGACAGCCTGCACTCACGTTTGCACAAGCTCGTGGCGACCGCGCTGCGCTAAGCCAAGACCCCCATCTTGCGAGTCATTCTCACCCGTCCGAAGCCTTGCTTCGCAAGTGCAGCAGTCCTAGAGGTCGGCGCGAAAAGCCGCGCTCCAGCGGCACAGCCGGAGTAGTCGCATGGCGTCGGTCGCCGCTGGATATCTGCCCATCCTGTTGTTCCTGGCCATCGCGCTGTTGCTGTCATCCGCCTTCGTGTTCCTGCCGATGATCGCCGCCCGCTTCACCGGCGCGCACAAGCCCTATCCGGAGAAGCTGACCGAATATGAATGCGGCTTTCCCGCGTTCGAGGATTCGCGCAGCCAGTTCGACGTGCGCTTCTATCTGGTCGCGATCCTGTTCATCATCTTCGATCTGGAGGCGGCGTTCCTGTTCCCGTGGGCGGTCTCGCTCGGGCCGGAATCGCAGGGCGGCATCGGCTGGCCGGGCTGGATCGCGATGATAGTGTTCCTGGGCGAACTGGTGCTCGGCTATGTCTATGCGTGGAAGAAAGGGGCGCTCGAATGGGAGTAGAACTCTCTCCGGTGCCTGCCGGCACAGTCCCCGATGCGGCCTTCTTCAACGATCTCAACGGCGAACTGGGCGACAAGGGCTTCCTCGTCACCTCGACCGAGGATCTGTTCCAGTGGGCGCGCACCGGCTCGCTGTGGTGGATGACGTTCGGCCTCGCCTGCTGCGCGGTCGAGATGATCCACGTCAACATGCCGCGCTATGACATGGAGCGCTTCGGCGCCGCCCCGCGCGCCAGCCCGCGCCAGTCCGACGTGATGATCGTCGCCGGCACGCTCTGCAACAAGATGGCCCCGGCGCTGCGCAAGGTCTACGACCAGATGTCGGAACCGAAATATGTGATCTCGATGGGCAGCTGCGCCAATGGCGGCGGCTATTACCATTATAGCTACAGCGTCGTGCGCGGCTGCGACCGGATCGTGCCGGTCGACATCTATGTGCCCGGCTGCCCGCCGACCGCCGAGGCCTTGCTCTATGGCGTGATGCAACTGCAGCGGAAGATCCGCCGGTCGGGGACGATCGAGCGGTGAGCAGCCCGGCCCCCGTCTACGCCGCCAGCGATGGCGTCATCGCCGCCGCGCGCGCCGCGATCGGCGACGATCTGCTCGACGCCTGGGATCGGGTCGGCGAAGTCTCGCTGGTCGTCGAGCGCACCGCGCTGGTCGAAGCGATGATCGCGCTGCGCGACAATCCGATGCTGCAATATCAGCAGCTGATGGAGATCGCCGGGGTCGACTATCCCGATCGCGCAGAGCGGTTCGAGGTCTGCTACCACCTGCTCTCGGTCACCCGGAACCACCGCATCCGCGTCAAGGTGATGACCGACGAGGAGAAGCCGGTGCCGTCGGTCACCGGCATCTGGCCGGTCGCCGGCTGGCTCGAGCGCGAAGTCTATGACATGTACGGCGTGCTGTTCGAGGGTAATCCCGATCTGCGCCGCATCCTCACCGATTACGGCTTTCGCGGCCACCCGCAGCGCAAGGATTTCCCACTGACCGGCTATGTCGAGCTGCGCTACTCCGAGGAGGACAAGCGCGTCGTCTATGAACCGGTCAAGCTGGCGCAGGATTTCCGCACCTTCGACTTCATGAGTCCGTGGGAGGGCGCCCAATATGTGCTGCCCGGCGACGAGAAGGCGAAGCTGCCCGAGGCGAAGGGCGCGCCGACCCCGCTGACCGCCGACGCGATCAAGCAGGCCGACGCCGCCAAGTCGCCTGCCACCGCGCCCGCGCCCGCGCCGACGCCCAAGACCACCGAGCACAAGGGCCAGACCGGCGCCGGCGAGCCCGCCAGCACGATGGCGGCCGAAAAGTCCCCGGAGGCGAAGAAGTGACCGCCATGGCTGACCATCTCGCCGATCTCGAAGCGCACGTCACCGCCGAGGACCCGACCCCCGGCGACGTCGAGATCCAGAACTACACGATCAACTTCGGCCCGCAGCATCCGGCCGCGCACGGCGTGCTGCGCCTCGTGATGGAGCTCGACGGCGAGATCGTCGAGCGCTGCGATCCGCATATCGGCCTGCTCCACCGCGGCACCGAGAAGCTGATCGAGTACAAGACCTATCTCCAGGCCTTGCCCTATTTCGACCGGCTCGATTATTGCTCGCCGCTCGGCATGGAGCACAGCTATGTGCTCGCGGTCGAGAAATTGCTCGATCTCGAAGTGCCGCTGCGCGCGCAATATCTGCGCGTGTTCTTCGCCGAGCTGACCCGCATCTCGAACCACATGCTGAACCTCGGCAGCCATGTGATGGACGTCGGCGCGATGACGCCGAACCTGTGGATGTTCGAGGTTCGCGAGGATTGCCTGAACTTCTTCGAGCGCGTGTCGGGCGCGCGCATGCACAGCGCCTGGTTCCGCCCCGGCGGCGTCCATCAGGATGCGCCGCTCAAGCTGCTGACCGATATCGGCGACTGGCTCGACACCCGCCTGCCGCGGCTGTTCGAGGATGCGATCAGCCTCGTCGCCGACAACCGCATCTTCAAGCAGCGCAATGTCGATATCGGCGTGGTCGGCAAGGAAGATGCGCTGAAATGGGGCTTCTCCGGCCCGATGCTGCGCGGATCGGGCATCCCCTGGGATATCCGCCGCTCGCAGCCCTATGACGTCTATGCCAGGATGGACTTCGACATCCCCGTCGGCACCAGCGGCGACTGCTATGACCGCTTCATGGTGCGCGTCGAGGAGGTCCGCCAGTCCGCGCGGATCATGAAGCAGTGCCTCCAGGAGATGCCCGACGGCCCGATCGCCAGCTTCGACCGCAAGGTCGTGCCGCCCAAGCGCGCCGAGATGAAGCGCTCGATGGAGGCGCTGATCCACCATTTCAAGCTCTACACCGAAGGCTTCCACGTCCCCGCCGGCGAGGTCTATGTCGCGACCGAAAGCCCCAAGGGCGAGTTCGGCGTCTATCTGGTCTCGGATGGCAGCAACAAACCCTATCGCTGCAAGATCCGCCCGACCGCGTTCAGCCACCTCCAGGCGATGGACTTCATGATGAAGGGCCACATGCTCGCCGACACCACCGCCGTGCTGGGCGCGATGGATATCGTGTTCGGGGAGTGTGACCGGTGATGGGGCGTCGCGATCTTCTTCTGGTCGGAGGCGCGGCGGCGTTCGTGGCTGCGTGCAATGAGCCAGCAACAGCAGATACGTCGGTCGGGACGGCGAAGTCGCTTTCGCCCGGATCCGAGACGGCGCGGAATACTGGCATTTCAAAATTTGTGGCAGACTTCAACAAGGGTATGCCGCTTTCAGCATTTGGCGAAAAGATTCAATTCCTCGTCTTTCGGCCCCTGACGTCGATGAAATTGGCTGTGCAGCAGAAAACACACTTTTCGACGAAATCCTTTGCGCAGGTCGATATCCAGTTAGCCAATGCGCAAACTGGTGAAAGTGCCGAAAGCAAGGGGAGCATGGGCGGCTTTTTCTCGGAGCCCCGATATTTGATGTTCTCGTTCTCAGAAACCGACACCATCACTGCAGTTGAGTTATTCTGATGGCTGACGCTGCCCACATCCCCGCCGAAGCCGAAACCCGCGCGCGCTGGGGCACGTTTGCATGGACTGACGAGAACGCCGAGAAAGCGAAGACCGTCATCGCGCGCTATCCTGACGGCCGGCAGGCGTCGGCGGTGATGCCTTTGCTCGATCTCGCCCAGCGCCAGGTCGGCGCCGAGACCAACACGCAGGGCTGGCTGCCGGTGCCGGTGATCGAATATGTCGCGGCGCAACTGGGCGTGCCCTATATGCGCGCCTACGAGGTCGCGAGCTTCTACACGATGTACAATCTCGCGCCGGTCGGCCGCTGGCACATCCAGCTCTGCGGCACGACGCCGTGCATGCTGCGCGGGTCGGACGACGTGATGGCGGCGTGCAAAAACAAGGGGCTGTCGAAGGGCCGCACCACCCCCGACGGCCTGTTCAGCTTGACCGAAGTCGAATGCCTCGGCGCCTGCGCCAACGCGCCGATGGTCCAGATCAACGACGATAATTTCGAGGATCTCGATTACGACAAGATGACCGCGATCCTCGACGCGCTGATGGCCGGCGAGACGCCGAAAGCGGGGCCGCAGATCGATCGCCAGACGAGTTGCCCGGAGGGCGGTCCGACGTCGCTGGTCGAGATGGTGTCGGAAAATCACGATTATCGGAGTGCGTGGTGATGGTTGCCCCGAACGCCATTCCTCTCCGCTCGTTCCCCGTCATCTCATCCCCCTCCGTCATCCCGGCGAAAGCCGGGACCCATAAGCGCCGGCGTTCGACGGTTCGGCTGTCAGTTCGTGCGCGTTCTGATGAGGCGGTGTTAATGGGTCCCGGCTTTCGCCGGGATGACGTGCGTGGGTGTGGCAGCGCCGCGATCGTACGGCGTTGTGACGGAGTGGGGCGTCATCGCGGATCTTTACCGGCCCCGCGGTTCGCGCGGCGGCATTGGCGGAAGGCCGAAATATGGCACTGCGAGATCGTCCCACATCGGGTTTTCGCGCTCGATCAGCGCGATCTTCCAGTCGCGTGTCCATTCCTTGAGCGCTTTTTCGCGGGCGATTGCCTCGACGATCGTCTCGGCGGTTTCGACATGGACGAGACGTTTGACGCCGTACTTCTTGGTGAAGCCCGGAATCCGACCCTCGCGGTGCTCGACCACGCGGCGGGCAATGTCACTGGTGACGCCGATATAGAGCGTACCGTGCCGCCGACTGGCGAGAATGTAGACGTAGCCAGGCATATTCCCTGCGATATCACGACGGCGCTTCCGAACGAAAGCGTCGCACCTGCACGGACCGCGCATCATGCTCGCTGACAAGGACCGCATCTTCACCAACGTCTACGGCTTCCAGCCGTGGACCATCGACGCCGCGATCAAACGCGGCGACTGGGACAACACCAAGGCGCTGATGGCCAAGGGCCAGGACGCGATCATCGAGGAGATCAAGGCCTCGGGCCTGCGCGGCCGCGGTGGCGCGGGTTTTCCGACCGGCATGAAGTGGAGCTTCATGCCCAAGGAGCCCAAGCCGGGCCGCCCGAACTTCCTCGTGATCAACGCCGACGAATCCGAGCCGGGCTCGTGCAAGGATCGCGAGATCATCCGCCACGATCCGCACAAGCTGATCGAGGGCGCGCTGATCGCCGGCTATGCGATGCGCGCGCGCGCCGCCTATATCTATATCCGCGGCGAGTTCATCCGCGAGGCTGAGACCTTGTTCGCTGCCGTCGCCGAGGCTTATGACCGCGGCTTCATCGGCAAGAATGCCAGTGGCTCGGGCTATGATTTCGACGTCTACGTCCATCGCGGCGCGGGCGCGTATATCTGCGGCGAAGAGACCGCGATGCTCGAAAGCCTCGAGGGCAAGAAGGGCCAGCCGCGGCTCAAGCCGCCGTTCCCGGCCGGCGCCGGCCTCTATGGCTGCCCGACCACGGTCAACAATGTCGAGAGCATCGCCGTCGCGCCGACGATCCTCCGCCGTGGCGCGTTTTGGTTCAAGGGCTTCGGCAACGACAACAATGCCGGCACCAAGCTGTTCCAGATCTCCGGCCATGTGAACAAGCCGTGCGTGGTCGAGGAAGCGATGTCGATCCCGTTCCGCGAACTGATCGACAAACATGCCGGCGGTATCCGCGGCGGCTGGGACAATCTGCTCGCGGTGATCCCCGGCGGCTCGTCGGTACCTTTGGTGCCGGCCGCGCAGATCATGGACGCACCGATGGATTTCGACGGGCTCAAGGCGCTCGGCTCGGGCCTCGGCACCGCGGCGGTGATCGTCATGGACAAGTCGACCGACATTGTCCGCGCGATCAGCCGGATCAGTTACTTCTACAAGCATGAGAGCTGCGGCCAGTGCACGCCGTGCCGCGAGGGCACCGGCTGGATGTGGCGCGTAATGGAGCGGCTGCGCACCGGCGAGTCCGAGGTCTCCGAGATCGACACCTTGCTGGAAGTCACCAAGCAGGTCGAAGGCCATACGATCTGCGCGCTCGGCGACGCGGCGGCCTGGCCGATCCAGGGCCTGATCCGCCATTTCCGGCCCGAGATCGAGCGCCGGATCGCGGAGAAGCGCGGCAGCGGCATGCTGGAGGCCGCGGAATAATCATGACGACAGCATGGTTCGTCGATGGCGCTTATGCCTTTACCTGCTGGAAGCAAGCGGGTGGCGGACGCGTGCTCGATTATACGCGCCTCCGGGATGCGATCGAGAATGACGCGCAGGAAGAAATCGGCGAAGCCTATTATTTCAGCTCCGACAATGATCCGCCGTCGAACGGCCAGAATAATTTCCATCGGGCAATAGCGATACCCGCGCCTGACGGCCCCGGCCTGCGGGTGAAATTATACTGGCTGAACGTCAAGAAGCTCTATTGGCCGCAGGCGTTGGGCGGCGGCCCCGTGCTGCATCCCAATGATCCCACGATTCAATATGAGTTGAAAACCCAGAAGGGCGTCGATGTCGGTCTCGCATTCCATCTGATGCGATCTTTCTCGAAGAGAAAATGGGACAAGCTCTATCTCGTCGCGGGCGATGGCGATTTTCACGAAGTCGTTCAGCATCTCGTCGAGGATGAGGATGTCAAATTGACGATTTTGGGGACGCGCCAGTCGATCAGCGCCGAACTCGGCCCCTATGGCCGGCCGGTCTATTTCGATGATATTGCAGATAAGGTGGCCCGTTAAAGTGTCGGAGGTCGCATCACATGCCTAAGCTCAAGGTCGACGGCATCGAGGTCGAGGTCCCTGCCGGCGCCACCGTGCTCCAGGCCTGCGAAGCCGCGGGCAAGGAGATTCCGCGCTTCTGCTATCATGAGCGGCTGTCGATCGCCGGCAATTGCCGGATGTGCCTGGTCGAGGTGAAGCCCGGCCCGCCGAAGCCGCAGGCGTCGTGCGCGCTGCCCGCCGCCGACAATCAGGAAGTCCGCACCGACAGCGCGATGGTCAAGAAGGCGCGCGAAGGGGTGATGGAGTTCCTGCTGATCAACCACCCGCTCGACTGCCCGATCTGCGACCAGGGCGGCGAGTGCGACCTGCAGGACCAGTCGATTGCCTATGGCAAGGGCCACAGCCGCTACGACGAGAACAAGCGGGCGGTGACCGAGAAATATATGGGCCCCATCGTCAAGACGGTGATGACCCGCTGCATCCAGTGCACGCGCTGCATCCGGTTCGCCGAGGAAGTCGCCGGCGTCGAGGAGATCGGCGCGATCGGCCGCGGCGAGAATATGCAGATCGTCTCTTATATGGAGCGTGCGGTCACCTCCGAGCTGTCGGGCAATGTCGTCGATCTCTGCCCGGTCGGCGCGCTGACCTCGAAGCCCTATGCATTCGAGGCCCGCCCGTGGGAACTGCGCAAGACGCCGTCGATCGACGTGATGGACGCGGTCGGCACCAACATCCGCATCGACAGCCGCGGCCGCCAGGTGCTGCGCGTGCTGCCGCGCCTCAACGACGACGTCAACGAGGAATGGGCGAACGACAAGACCCGCCACGCGGTCGACGGCCTCGTCCGCAAGCGGCTCGACCGGCCGTTCGTGCGGCGGGACGGCAAGCTCGTGGCCGCGACGTGGGACGAGGCGTTCGCCGCGATCGCCGCCGTCGATGCGGGTTCGAGCGTCGCCGCGATCGCTGGCGATCATGCCGAGGCCGAGATCATGTATGCGGCGAAGGCGTTGCTCGCGTCGCTCGGATCGAACCTGCTCGAAGGCCGCCAGACCGGCCTGGCCTATGACACGTCGAGCCTGGCCGCGGTCAATTTCAACACGACGATCGCCGGCCTCGAGACCGCCGACCTGATCCTGATCGTCGGCAGCAATGTGCGCTGGGAAGCGCCGTTGGTGAACACGCGGATCCGCAAGGCGATCAAGAAGGGCGCGAAGGTCTTCGCGATCGGCCCCGTGACCGACCTCACCTACAAGGTCGAATGGCTGGGCGAGGATCTGTCGGTGCTGACCGATCTGCCGCAGGCGGTGGTCGATGCGCTTGGCGCGGCGGCGCGGCCGGCGATCATCGTCGGCGGCGGCGCGCTCAAGGTCGACGGCGCGCTGGGCGCGGCGCTCGCGCTGGCGGCGACGCACAATCTGGTCCGCGAGGGCTGGAACGGCTTCAACGTCCTCCACGCCGCCGCCAGTCGCATGGCCGGGCTGGTGCTGGGCTATGCACAGGCCGGCGGCATCGCCGCGGTCGCCGAACAGGCGCCGAAATTGCTGTTCCTGCTCGGCGCCGACGAGGTCGATTTCTCCGCCTTCGCTTCGTCGTTCAAGGTCTATGTCGGCCATCATGGCGACAAGGGCGCGCATGTGGCGGACGTGATCCTGCCGGGTGCCGCCTACACTGAGAAGAGCGGCACCTGGATGAACCTCGAAGGCCGCGTCCAGATCGGCGAGCGCGCGGTGTTCCCGCCGGGCGACGCCCGCGAGGACTGGACGATCCTGCGCGCTCTGTCCGACGTGATGGGCAAGACCCTGCCGTTCGACAGCCTCGCCGCGCTGCGCGCCGCGATGGGCGCTGCGCATCCCGAACTGGCCGCCGAGCGGTTGGTGACCTTCCCCTGGGCGCCGCCGGCGCTGGCTGCCGATCCGTCGGGCGTGCCCGCCTACCCGATCAAGGATTTCTACCTGACCGGCGCGATCTGCCGCGCGAGCCCGACGATGCAGCGCTGCTCGGCTGAACTGCTGCACGGCGAGCAATTTCTGGAGGCGGCGGAGTGATGCACAGTTCCGCCATCGGTAGGGCGCCCTTTGTGGTCCACCCCGCTATCGTCTCAGGCACACCCTCCGTCATCCCGGCGAAAGCCGGGACCCATATCCGCCGACCCTTCCGGAGAATTCCGTGTTTATGGGTCCCGGCTTTCGCCGGGATGACGGATGTTATGGACGCCACGTCATGCGTTGGACGTGGGGAGGCGCACTAATGACCGAATTCTTCCAGTCCCTCCTCGGCATCGGCTTCGGCTGGTTCGTCGCCAACACGATCCTGATCCTGCTGATCGCACTGCCGCTGATGCTCGCGGTGGCGATGATCATCTATGCCGATCGCAAGATCTGGGCGGCGATGGCGCTGCGCCGCGGTCCCAACGTCGTCGGCCCGTTCGGCCTGCTGCAGAGCTTCGCGGACGGCCTGAAGGTGTTCCTGCAGGAAACCATCATCCCGTCGTCGGCGAACAAGGGCCTGTTCCTGCTCGCGCCGATCATCTTCTTCACCGTCGCGCTGATGGCGTGGGCGGTGATCCCGTTCGGCGCCGGCATGATGCTGGCGGACATCAATGTCGGGCTGCTCTACATCCTCGCGATCTCGTCGATCGGCGTCTATGGCGTGATCATCTCGGGCTGGGCGTCGAACTCCAAATATCCGTTCTACTCGGCGCTGCGCGCCGCCGCGCAGATGGTCAGCTATGAGGTCTCGATCGGCTTCGTGCTGATCTCGGTCGTGCTGTGGGCGGGATCGTTCAACCTCTCGGAGATCGTGCTGGCGCAGCAGGGCCAGATCTTCGGCGTGCTAAGCGGCTTCGGGTTCAACCCTTTGCTGTTCCCGATGGCGGTGGTGTTCCTGATCTCGTCGATGGCCGAAACCGCGCGCGCGCCGTTCGACCTGACCGAGGCCGAGAGCGAGCTCGTCGCCGGCTACCAGACCGAATATTCGTCGATGAGCTTCGCGCTGTTCTGGCTCGGCGAATATGGCAACGTCATCCTGATGTGCGCGCTCAACGCCATCCTGTTCTGGGGCGGCTGGCTGCCCCCGGTCGATTGGGCGCCGCTCTATGTGATCCCTGGCATCTTCTGGCTGTTCCTCAAGATGTGGTGCTTCTTCTTCATCTTCAGCTGGGTGAAGGCCACCGTCCCGCGTTACCGCTACGACCAGCTGATGCGGCTGGGCTGGAAGATCTTCCTGCCGCTGTCGCTGCTGTGGGTGTTCCTGGTGTCGGGTTATCTGATGCTGACGCGGTGGGCATGATGCGCACCTGTCCCCTGAAATTCGCCAGCGAGGGCGCGCGATGAGCAATCTGGGCTACTACATCAAATCGTTCACCCTCTGGGAGTTCGTCAAAGCCCATTGGCTGACCTTGAAATATTTCTTCAAGCCCAAGGCGACGATCAACTACCCCTATGAGAAGAACCCGCTCAGCCCGCGTTTCCGTGGTGAGCATGCGCTGCGTCGCTATCCCAATGGCGAGGAGCGCTGCATCGCGTGCAAATTGTGCGAGGCGGTGTGTCCGGCGCAGGCGATCACGATCGAGGCCGAGCCGCGCGACGACGGCTCGCGCCGCACGACGCGCTACGACATCGACATGACCAAGTGCATCTATTGCGGCTTCTGCCAGGAGGCGTGCCCGGTCGATGCGATCGTCGAGGGGCCGAACTTCGAATATGCCACCGAAACCCGCGAGGAGCTGCTCTACGACAAGGTGAAGCTGCTCGAGAATGGCGACAAGTGGGAGCGCGCGATCGCTGCCAACCTTGCCGCCGATGCACCCTACCGCTAAGCGCCGCAGCCGAATCCAAGGGGCCGATTTTCCGATGACCGCCACGCCAACCTCCACCGTCATTCCCGCGCAGGCGGGAACCCATGTTCGTCGGAACATGGACGCGCGGGCGTGCGCACCGTCATGGGTCCCCGCCTTCGCGGGGATGACGGAAGAAGGAGTGCCGGCGCGGTGATCCAAGCCTTCGCCTTCTATCTGTTCGCGACCGTCGTCATCGCCTCCGGGGCGATGACGATCTTCGCGCGGAACCCGGTGCACAGCGTGCTGTGGCTGATCCTCGCCTTCTTCAACGGGGCCGGACTGATGCTGCTCGTCGGCGCCGAGTTCATCGCGATGCTGCTCGTCATCGTCTATGTCGGCGCGGTCGCGGTGCTGTTCCTGTTCGTCGTGATGATGCTCGACATCGACTTCGCCGAATTGCGCGCCGGGCTGACCCGCTATCTGCCGATCGGCATGCTGCTGGCGGTGGTGCTGGTGGCCGAGCTGATCTTCGCGGTCGGCGCCTGGAGCGCTGGTTCGATCGACGTCAGCGGCGGCCTCGCGCCGACGCCCGATCCGGCGGTGGTGCCGAACATCAAGGCAATCGGGCAGCTGCTCTACACGCGCTACCTCTACATCTTCGAGGGCGCCGGGCTGGTGCTGCTGGTGGCGATGATCGGCGCGATCGTGCTGACGCATCGGGCGCGCGGCGGGGTCAAGCCGCAGAACATCTCGAAGCAGAACCAGCGCCGTCCGCAGGACGCGACCCGCAATATCAACCAGCCCGTCGGGCAGGGGGTGGAGCTGTGATCGGACTCCAGCATTATCTGGTCGTCTCGGCGATCCTGTTCGTGATGGGGGTGCTCGGCATCTTCCTCAACCGCAAGAACATCATCGTCATCCTGATGGCGATCGAGCTGATCCTGCTCGCGGTGAACCTCAATTTCGTCGCGTTCAGCGCCTATCTCCACGATCTCGTGGGGCAGGTGTTCGCGATGTTCGTGCTGACCGTCGCCGCCGGCGAGGCCGCGATCGGGCTCGCGATCCTCGTCATCTATTTCCGCGGCCGCGGCACGATCTCGGTCGACGATCCCAGCCGGATGAAGGGGTGATGGCTTTGTTTCTGAAGAAATCCCCGTCCCGCAGGCGGGAGGGGCGGCGGTGATCGAGACTAGCATCAAACTCATCGTCTTCCTGCCGCTGCTCGCCGCGTTCATCGCCGGCTTCGGCAACCGCATGCTCGGCAACACCGTCGCCAAGTCGCTGACCACGGGCGCGCTGTTCGTCTCCTGCGCTTTGAGCTGGCCGATCTTCATCAGCTTCCTCGGCGGGCATCAGGAGGCGATGGTCGTCCATGTCTTCGATTTCATCCGCTCGGGCGATCTCGATGTCGCATGGGCGCTGCGCGTCGACACGCTGACCGCGGTGATGCTGGTGGTGGTGACGACGGTGTCGTCGCTCGTCCACCTCTACAGCTGGGGCTATATGGAGGAGGATCCGGACCAGCCGCGCTTCTTCGCCTATCTGTCGCTGTTCACCTTCGCGATGTTGATGCTGGTGACCGCCGACAATCTCGTCCAGATGTTCTTCGGCTGGGAAGGCGTCGGCCTCGCCTCCTATCTGCTGATCGGCTTCTGGTTCAAGAAGCCCAGCGCCAATGCCGCCGCGATCAAGGCATTCGTCGTCAACCGCGTCGGCGATCTCGGCTTCATGCTCGGCATCTTCGGTACCTTCCTGGTGTTCGGCACGGTCTCGATCCCGGCGATCCTCGAAGCCGCGCCGGCGATGGCAGGCGCCACGATCGGCGCGTTCGGCATCCGTGCCGATCTGATGACGGTGCTCTGCCTGCTGTTGTTCCTGGGTGCGATGGGCAAGTCGGCGCAGCTCGGCCTCCACACCTGGCTGCCCGACGCGATGGAAGGCCCGACCCCGGTCTCGGCATTGATCCACGCCGCGACGATGGTCACCGCCGGCGTGTTCATGGTCTGCCGGCTGTCGCCGATGTTCGAGACCAGCCCGACCGCGCTGGGCGTCGTCACCTTCGTCGGCGCCGCGACCGCCTTGTTCGCGGCCACCGTCGGTACCACGCAGACCGACATCAAGCGCGTGATCGCCTATTCCACCTGCTCGCAGCTCGGCTACATGTTCTTCGCGGCGGGCGTCGGCGCCTATGGCGCGGCGATGTTCCACCTGTTCACCCACGCCTTCTTCAAGGCTTTGCTGTTCCTCGGCGCGGGCAGCGTGATCCACGCGATGCACCACGAGCAGGACATGCGCTATTATGGCGGCCTGCGGAAACATATCCCGATCACCTTCTGGGTGATGACCGCGGGCACGCTGGCGATCACCGGCGTCGGCATCATCGGCGTTTTCGGCTTCGCCGGCTTCTATTCGAAGGATGCGATCATCGAGGCCGCCTTTGCGGCGGGCGGCGGCGGGCGCGTGGCGTTCGCGGTCGGCGTGTTCGCGGCGCTGCTGACGAGCTTCTATTCGTGGCGGCTGGTGTTCCTCACCTTCTTCGGCAAGCCGCGCTGGGCCGCGAGCGAGCATATCCAGCATGCGCTCCACGACGCACACGGCCATGACGCGCATGCCCATGACGATCATCCGTCGGAAGAACATGCCGGGCACGACGCCCATGCCCACGATCATGTGCCGGAGGCGGCCGGCACCGGCGGCTATCATCCGCACGAGAGCCCGTGGACGATGCTGGTGCCGATCCTGGCGCTGAGCATCGGCGCGGTGTTCGCCGGCTTCGCCTTCCACAACCAGTTCCTCGACGCCGAACTCGGCGCCGAGTTCTGGAAGGGTTCGATCGCGTTCAACGCGCATCTGATGCACGCGATGCACGAGGTGCCGCCGATGGTGAAGCTGGCTTCGACGATCGCGATGCTGACCGGCTTCGTGATCGCCTGGTACGCCTATATCCGCCGCACCGACTTCCCGGCGATCTTCGTCGCGCAATTCGGCGGGCTCTATGCGTTCCTGCTCAACAAATGGTATTTCGACGAGCTCTATGACCTGATCTTCGTGCGCCCGGCCTTCGCCATCGGCCGCTTCTTCTGGAAGCGCGGCGACGTCGGCACGATCGATCGCTTCGGGCCCGACGGCATCTCGGCGGTGATCGCCGGCAGCGGCAAGCTGACCGCGCGGCTGCAATCGGGGTATCTCTATACCTATGCGCTGGTGATGCTGTTCGGCCTCGCCGCCGCGGCGACGTGGATGATGGTGCGATGATGACCAAATTGGCCGTTATCCCCGCGCCCCTTTCCGTCATCCCCGCGCAGGCGGGGATCCATGACGGGGCGCATTCGGCGGCGTCGGACCTGCCACCGGCATGGATCCCCGCCTGCGCGGGGATGACAGGAAAAAAGGGTGATGGGTTCGGAATGGCAGTGCGTGCATCGGTGACGGGACAGTCGGAATGAACGCCCTCGGATTCCCCATCCTCACGATCATGCTCGCGGTGCCGCTGGCGGCGGCGATCGCATGCCTCTATTCGGGCGCCGAAAACGCCCGCCGGATCGCGTTCGCCGCGACTTTGGTCGATCTCGTCCTCGGCATCCTGCTGTGGGTCAATTTCGATGCCGGCGTCGGCGCGCCGCAATGGCAGTTCGCCGAGCGCGCCGAGCTGTTCGGCCGCTTCGCCTGGGCGCTGGGGATCGACGGCATCGCGCTGATGCTGATCATGCTCTCGGTGTTCCTGATGCCGATCTGCATCGCCGCCAGCTGGGTCGCCGTGCAGAAGCGCGTCGGCGAATATATGGCCGCCTTCCTGCTGATGGAAACGCTGATGATCGGCGTGTTCTCGGCGCAGGACCTGTTCCTGTTCTACATCTTCTTCGAAGCCGGCCTGATCCCGATGTATCTGATCATCGGCATCTGGGGCGGCGCGCGGCGGATCTACGCCAGCTACAAATTCTTCCTCTACACCCTGCTCGGATCGGTGCTGATGCTGATCGCGATGCTGTGGATGGTGCGTGAGGCCGGCACCACCGAGATCCCGGTGCTGATGAACTATGATTTCACCCCCCAGGCACAGACCTGGCTGTGGCTGGCCTTCTTCGCCAGCTTCGCGGTCAAGATGCCAATGTGGCCGGTCCACACCTGGCTGCCCGACGCGCACGTCGAGGCGCCGACCGCGGGATCGGTGATCCTGGCGGGCGTGCTGCTCAAGATGGGCGGCTATGGCTTCATCCGCTTCTCGCTGCCGATGTTCCCCGAAGCCTCGGCGCAGTTCGTCTGGCTGGTGTTCGGCCTGTCGATGGTCGCGGTGGTCTACACCAGCCTCGTCGCGCTGGTGCAGCAGGACATGAAGAAGCTGATCGCCTACTCCTCGGTCGCGCACATGGCGATCGTGACGATCGGGTTGTTCGCGTTCAACCGGCAGGGGCTGGAGGGCGCGATGGTCGTCATGCTCAGCCATGGCCTGGTCTCGGGCGCCTTGTTCCTGTGCGTCGGCGTGATCTACGATCGCCTGCACACCCGCGAGATCGACCGCTATGGCGGCCTCGCGATCAACATGCCGCACTATGCGATCCTGTTCCTGCTGTTCACGATGGCCTCGATCGGTCTGCCGGGCACCAGCGGTTTCGTCGGCGAGTTCCTGTCGCTGCTGGGCACCTATGACGTGTCGAGCACGGTGGCCCTGGTTTGCACGACGGGGATCATCCTCGGCGCCGGCTACATGCTCTATCTCTATCGCCGCGTCGCTTATGGTGCTCTCACCAAGGAAGACGTGGCGGCGATGCCCGATCTGTCGAAGCGCGAACTGGCTTTGCTGGTGCCGATCGCCGCGGTGGTGATGTGGATGGGCGTCTATCCCGAAAGCTTCATGGCGCCGATGCGCAACGATATCGGTGCACTCGTGGCGCGCGTCGATCGCGCGCGGCCCGAGGGCGACGCGAAAGTGGCGATGGGCGCGCCTAAGCCGGCGGCTGAACATGGTGCCGCCGAACATGGCGGCGACGCGCACGGGGGCGCGCACTGATGACCTACGCGACCTCGCTGATGATGACCTTGCCCGAGCTGATCCTGTCGATCGGCGCGCTGGTGCTGATGCTCGTCGCGGCCTGGGCCGGCGACAAGGCGACGCAGGCGATCAGCTGGGCCGCGGTGGCTTTGTTCGCCGCCGCCGCGCTGGCTTTGCTCGGACCGGCGGGCCATGGCGGCATCGCCTTTGACGGCCTCTACAAGGCCGATGCTTTCGCCGCCTTCGCCAAGCTGCTGATCTATATCGCGGCGGCGGTCACGGTCGCGATCGCGCCGGGCTTCTTCGCGCGCGGCGGCAACCAGCGCGCCGAATATCCGGTGCTGATCCTGCTGTCGGCGGTCGGCATGGGCATGATGGTGTCGGCGGTCGACATGCTGACGCTCTATGTCGGCCTCGAGCTGCAGAGCCTCGCCGCCTATGTGCTGGCCAGCTTCGTGCGCAACGATACGCGGTCGGCCGAAGCCGGCCTCAAATATTTCGTGCTCGGCGCGCTCGCCAGCGGCATCCTGCTCTACGGCATCTCCTTGCTCTACGGCTTCACCGCGACCACCAGCTTCAGCGGCATCGCCGCGGCGCTGGCGTCCGGCATCTCCAACGGCGAACTGTTCGGCATCGTCTTCGTGCTCGCCGGGCTCGCCTTCAAGATCAGCGCGGTGCCGTTCCACATGTGGACGCCCGACGTCTACGAAGGCGCGCCGACGCCGGTCACCGCCTTCTTCGCCAGCGCTCCCAAGGTCGCGGCGATGGCGTTGTTCGTCCGCGTCGCGGTCGACGCGATGGGGCCGGGCACCGACCAGTGGCGCCAGATCGTGATCTTCGCGGCTTTGGCCTCGACGATCCTCGGCGGCGTTGCCGCGATCGGTCAGACCAACATCAAGCGGCTACTCGCCTATTCGTCGATCAACAATGTCGGCTTCGCGCTGATCGGCCTCGCCGCCGGCACGCAGGAGGGCGTGGCCGCGGTGATGTTCTACATGGCGGTCTATGTCGCGATGACGCTCGGCAGCTTCCTGTGCGTGCTGCAGATGCGCGACCAGGACGGCGTACCGGTCGAGACCATCGCCAGCCTCTCCGGCCTGTCGCGGACGCGGCCGGCGCTGGCGGCGGCGCTGGCGATCTTCATGTTCAGCCTCGCCGGCATCCCGCCTCTGTTCGGCTTCTGGCCAAAATTCCTCGTTTTCGATGCGGCGGTGGGGGCGAACCTGGTGCCGCTGGCCGCGATCGGCATCGCCACCTCGGTGATCGGCGCCTTCTATTATCTCAAGATCGTCAAGACGATGTATTTCGACGAGCCCGGCGAGGCGTTCCGCCCGACCGAATCCTATGTCGAAGGCGGGGTGATCGCGGTCGCGGCCCTGTTCGTCTCGCCGCTCGGCTATCTCGCGATTCCGGTGCTCGGCGCCGCGACGATGGCGGCGGCCAAGGCGCTGTTCTAGTGCGACTTAAGCCCCTCCCCTTCAGGGGAGGGGTTGGGGTGGGGGCGAGCGAAGCGAGCTTTTGGCGTTGATGAAAGCGCGCTGATTTTGGCATCGCGCGCGGCTTATTCCCCCACCCCAACCCCTCCCCTGAAGGGGAGGGGCTTCAGGAGAGCGGACCGATATGCTCATCGAAACCGTCGAAACCACCGCCTCGACCAATCAGGACATGATCGCCCGCGCCGGCGAGGGCGCGCCCGAAGGCGCCTGGCTCCGCGCCGTCACCCAGACCGCGGGCCGCGGGCGGCTCGGCCGCGACTGGTCGTCGTCGCCGGGCAATCTCCATGCGAGCACGATCGTGCGGCTGCTGCCCGGCGATCCGCCTGCCGCCACGCTGACGCTGGTCGCGGCGGTGGCGCTCGACGAGATCGTTTCGGCCTGGATCCCCGGCCGGGTCCTGCTCAAATGGCCCAATGACCTGCTCGTCGACGGCGCCAAGCTCTCGGGCATATTGCTCGAACGCAGCCGTGACGCGGTGATCGTCGGCATCGGCGCCAATCTCGCCCATAGTCCCGACGGCCTCGATCGTCCGGTCACCAGCATCGCGGCGGTCGGCGGCGCAGCACCCGATCCGGCGCTGTTCGTTGAGGACCTCGCAATCAGCTTCACGCGCTGGCTGGGACGCTGGCGGAGCGAGGGACTCGAGCCCGTCCGGACGCGCTGGCTGGCGCGCGCCCATCCTTTGGGCACCGCGCTGACGGCGCATATGCCGGGCGGCGGCACGCAGGACGGATTGTTCGAGGGATTGGACGCGGATGGGGCGCTGCGGCTAAGGCTCGCCGACGGCCGCGTGGAGACGATCCACGCAGCCGACGTCTTCATGCTCTAGAGCGGGGAAGGGATTGCCGTGCTGCTCGCGATCGATGCCGGGAACACCAATGTCGTCTTCGCGCTGGTAGAGGATGGCGAGATTCGCGCGCGCTGGCGGATCGCGACCGATCCGCGCCGCACCGCCGACGAATATGCGGTCTGGTTGCACCAGCTGATCCAGCTCGAAGGCTATGTTCGCGGCGACGTCCAGGCGGTGATCATCGCGACCGTCGTCCCGCGCGCGCTGCACAATCTGGAGGTGCTCGCGTCCAAATATTTCGGCGTCGATCCGCTGATCGCCGGCCGCGCGCCGGTCGAATGGGGCATCGCGCTCGACGTGGTCGAGCCGCAGACGGTGGGGGCAGACCGCGTCGTCAATTCGATCGCGGCGCATGCCCGCCACGCCGGCGATCTGATCGTCGTCGATTTCGGCACCGCCACCACCTTCGACGTCGTCGACTATGAGGGCGCCTATAAGGGCGGCATCATCGCGCCGGGTATCAATCTGTCGCTCGACGCGCTGGTCGCCGCCGCCGCGCGGCTGCCGCGAATCGCGATCGCCGCGCCCGAAACCACCAGCGTGATCGGCCGCACGACCGAGGCGCAGATGCTGACCGGCGTCTATTGGGGCTATATCGCGCTGATCGAGGGGCTGGTCGCGCGGATGAAGGTGGAAATCGGCCGACCGGTCACGGTTGTTTCGACCGGCGGGCTTGCGTCGCTGTTCGATCAGCATACATCGGTGTTCGACGCGATCGAGCCGGATCTGACGATTCAGGGTCTCGCGATCATGTATCAACGACTCGGGCGCGCGACACCGATCCCGGCCTGAGAGATTCCAAATCCGGCGCTTCGCCCCGCCATCCAATCGGGCGACTGACAGAAAGATCAATACAACAGTGACAACTCCTGGAAACGAACTGCTTTTCCTGGCGCTCGGCGGCTCGGGCGAGATCGGCATGAACGTCAATCTCTATGGCACGCAGGGCAAGTGGGTGATGGTCGATCTCGGCCTGACCTTCGCCGATCCCAATTACCCCGGCGTCGAGCTGATCCTGCCCGACCTCGAATTCATCGAGAAACGTGCCAAGGATCTGCTCGGTATCGTCCTCACCCACGGTCATGAGGACCATATCGGCGCGATCCCCTATCTCGCCGCCGATCTCGGCGTGCCGCTTTATGCGACGCCGTTCACGGCCGGGCTGATCCGCGGCAAGCTCGAGGAGGAGGGCATCCTCGACAAGGTGAAGCTCAACATCATCCAGAACGAGGGCAGCTTCCAGCTCGGGCCGTTCGGATTTACCTATATCCCGCTCGCCCACTCGATTCCGGAGGGCAATGCCCTGCTGATCGAGACCCCCTATGGCCGCATCTTCCATACCGGCGACTGGAAGCTCGACGAGGAGCCGATGATCGGCACGCCGTCGACCGCGGCCGAGCTGACCGCGATCGGCGATCTCGGCATTCTCGCGCTGATCGGCGATTCGACCAACGTGTTCAACGAGGACGCGTCGGGGTCCGAGAGCAGCGTCCGCGCGGGGCTGGATCGAGTCATCGGCGAAGCCGAGGGCAGGGTGCTCGTCACCACCTTCGCGTCGAACGTCGCGCGCCTCAAGACGCTGGGCGAGGTTGCGCAGGATACCGGACGGCAGCTCTGCATCGCCGGCCGCTCGCTCGACAAGATGCTGCGCGTCGCCAAATCGGTCGGCTATCTGACCGACTTTCCGCCGGTGGTCGATTTCGAGGCGGCGATGAAGCTGCCGCGCGACAAGGTGATGATCGTCGCCACCGGCGGCCAGGGCGAAGCGCGCGCCGCGCTCGCCCGCGTCGCCAATGACAGCCACCAGATCAAGCTCGATGCCGGCGACCTCGTCGTCTTCTCGTCGAAGCAGATCCCCGGCAACGAGATCGCGATCGGCGCGATCCAGAACAAGCTGGCGGGCGACGATGTCGGCATGATCACCGATCGCCAGGCGCATGTTCACGTCTCCGGCCATCCGGGCCGGCCCGACCTCGCGCAGATGTACAAATGGATCCGGCCCGAACTGGTGCTGCCGGTCCATGGCGAGCGGCGGCATCTGGCCGAACAGGCGCGCTTCGCGCTCGACCAGGGCGTGCCCAGTTCGCTGGTGCAGGAGAATGGCACCGTCGTCCGGCTCGCGCCGGGCAAGCCGAAGATCGTCGGCAGCGAACGCGTCGGCCGGCTGGTGCTCGACGGCGACGTGATCCTGCCCGCCAACGGCCCCACCTTGAACGAGCGGCGCAAGCTGATGGCCTATGGCCAGATCTCGGTCGCGGTGGCACTGACCAAGGCGGGCCGGGTCGCGGGCACGCCGCAGGTCCGCATCCAGGGCGTGCCGGTGGAAGAGGATCGCGACGACTTCATCGACGATGCGGTCGCGGCGGCGCAGAAGGCGGCATCCGAGGGCGCCGCCAACGAGGATCGCCTGCGCGAGGCGATCCGCCTGGCCGTGCGCCGCGTGGCGGTGCAGTGGACCGGCAAGAAGCCGATCGTCGATGTGTTGCTGATCAGGGTGTGACGCCGGCGCCATGAAGTTCACCTCCATCCTCGCCATCTATGTGCTGTTCTGGGTGATGAGCGCGTTCGTCGTCATGCCCTTCGGCGTCCGCACCGCCGACGAACTGGGCATGGAGAAGGTGCCGGGACAGGCGGACAGCGCGCCGGCCAATTTCCGGCCGGGTCGAGTGCTGGTGAACATCACGATCGTCTCGGCGGTGGCGTTCGGGCTGTATTATGCGAACTATGTCAACGGCTGGATCGGAGTCGAGGCGTTCCAGTTCGTGTCGCCGCCGAAATGAGCCCTCTCCCTTGAGGGGTGAGGGTTAGCGGCGCGCTTGCGCCGCGCGAGGCTTCGCCTCGCTCACCCTCATCCAACTGCGGCTAGCCAGCAAAGCTGGCAAGCCTCCGTATCCTTCTCCCCTCAAGAGAGAAGGTAGAAGCTCACCGCAGCCGTTCGATCGCCTGCGCCAGCGCCACGTAGAGCTTGCCGTTGTCCGACGACAGCAGGGTCACGCCCAGCGGCGATCCGTCGCGCGTCGCCAGCACCGTGCGCAGCATCGCCTCGAAATCGTGGATGTAGCGGTTCACCTGCTCGCGGAACTCGGGTTCGCTGTCATAATGCCGCGCGATCTCGCGGACTTCGCCGGCCTCGAGCAGCCTGACCGCACGGCGCGCGAAGACGCCGCGATCACCCTTCAGATAGGCGGCCCAGGCGCTGTCGGTCACGTCGTTCGACAGGATCTTGGCGACGTCGATCGCGGTCGAATTGAGCGATTCGATCAACAGCGAGACGCGGCGCGCGAAGCTGTCGTTGTTGGCGGTCTCGGCTTCGGCGCGGGCCTCGGCGATGCGGGCCTCCAGCGCGGCGCTCGAATCGGCAATCGTCAGCATCTGCTGGTCGAGGCGATCCGAGGCCTGCTGCGCGGCACTGACCGCACGTTCGGCGCCGGCGGCGACATCGTCCATCTGGCTCTGCACGCGATCGAGCAACGCGCGGCGCATCGAATCGCCGGCTTCCTGGCCAAGTCGCCCGGCCGCTTCGGGGATCACGTTCGCCAGCGCGGCGCGTGCCTTGTCGGCAGCCTGGTTGGCAGTCTCGCGCACGCGCAGCAGCGCGTCGACCAGCAGCGGTCCGGCCCGTTCGGTAAAGCCGCGCGCCTGCGCATCGGTGGCATCGATCGCCTCGCCCAGGTCGGCGACGTGCCGGCGGTTTTCGGCCAGGCTCGCGGACCCCGACTCCACCAGCATCGTGACCGCGCGGTGCTGGTCCTCCAGCAGGGCCTCGGCCTCGGCCAATTGCGCCAGCACCGATGCCGTCGCCGATTCCAGCCGGTCGAGCTCGGGTGCGATCGACCCCATCGTCGCTTTGGCCTGGCGGGCATGGCCGCTCAGCCGGTTGAACGCCGCCGGCAAGGTCTCGTCGATCTCGCGCGCGCTGGCATCGAGCGCCACCAGCAGTGCTTCCATCCTGGCGGTGAAGCTGTCGGCGGTCGCCCCGCCGGCCTCGAGCATCGCGCGCGCACGTTCGGCCTCGTCCTGGAGATTGATCATGGCGGCCGACAGTCGCTCGGCGCGATCGGTGCCGTCATTGTCGAGCGATTCGAGCCGGGCGTCGACCTCGGCGAGCTCACGGCCCAGCCGCTCGAGCATCGCCCGGCTGGTCGCATCCTGCTGCGCCAGCGCCGCGCCGAGCGCCTCGACGCGGGCGCCCATCTCGTTGAGCCGGCTGCCCAGCGCCGCGGCCGAATCATGGCCGGTGCGCTCGATCGCGGCACGGCTCTGCTCGACCATCGCGCGCATCGCCTCGGCCTGCGCATCCATCCCCTGGCGCGCGGCATCGACCGCCTCGGCCGCCTTGGCGAGCGCGATGTCGACCGCGCTGGTCATCTGGCGCGCCGCTTGCTCCAGCCGGTCGCCGGCGGCTTCGCTGGTGTTCTCGATCCGCGCGAGATGCGCGCCCAGCCGCTGCGCAGCGCCGCCCGCCACCTCGTCGGCCTCGCGCCCGCGCGCGACCAGGGCCGAGAGCTGCGCCTCGAGCGCGCCGGCGCGCTCGTGCACGCCGAAGCCGGCCTCCTGCAGCGAGATCACCATCTCCTGCGTCTGCGAATGCGCCTTGGGCAGGCTGGCGAGCAGCACCGCCATGTCGGCGCGCGCCGCCGTCGCCGAGGTCTTGAGCGTGCTCGCGTGGCGCGAGATCGCTTCGCCCTCGGCGCCGATCGCGGTGTTGATGCCGGCGAGGCTGCGCGCGGCATCGTCGCCGCGGGCGACCAGATCGGCGATATGCGCGGCGAGACTGGCGCGATTATCCTCCAGCTTGGAGGCGGCGATCGCCAGCGCGGCCTCGAGCGAGGCCGATTCGGCGCGCAATGCGGCGGCGGTGCGGCCGAAGCGCCGGGCCTCGGCGCGGCTGTTGCGCTGAAGCAGCACATAGAGCACGCCGATCAGCGCAAGCGGCGCGCTGGCGGTGGCGATCCATTGCGCGATCAGCGCCGGACCCGGTGCCGCGCCATCGAGCGAACTCCAGGCCCCCCAGCCGAACAGGCCCAGCCAGCCGGCGGACAGCAGCCCCGCGGCGGCGATCGCCGGCCAGGGCCGGCCGCCTTCGAAGTCGGGCGGCCCGTCCTCATAATGGTGATCGCCGAAGATCGGCGCGTCTTCGCCACGCGCCGCCTGAGCTTCGACATCCGCCTCCGGCTGCGCCACGCCGCGGTCGCGCCAGAGTCCGATATTCCCTGTTCCCCCGTTCATGACAGGATGTTTACCACGAATGACGCGCCGGCGGAAAGCGCCTCGCAACATCTCATTAAGAGGCGCGGGGTTAAGACATCGTCATGGCCTATGATCCCGGAGCACTCGATGCCGCGCTGGCAGCAGCCGTGGGAGACGATCCCGCGTTGATCGCCGAACTGCGCGCCGCCTTCGTCGAGAGCGCGGAGCGGCAGGCGGACCTGCTGTCGCGTGCCCGCTGCGACGCCAATTGGCGGATGGCCGCGTGGCGCTTGAAGGGTATCGCCGGCAGCTTCGGCGCGGTCCGCCTGATGGAGGCGGCCGAGGAAGCGGCGGTGGCGGCGCCCGGCGATCCGGTCGCGCTGCGCAAGGTCAACCGTGCGATTGCCGCGTTCGAGGGGCAGTAGCGACTTCAATTAAGCCCCTCCCCTTCAGGGGAGGGGTTTGGGGTGGGGGAATTCTCACGCTCGGATTCTGCCGATTTCGCGTCTCCCGGACATTCCCCACCCCAACCCCTCCCCTGAAGGGGAGGGGCTGAAAACCATCCTTTTGCAACTGACGCCGGAACCGCCTACCTGTCCCCGCTAACGCGGTGTCGGGGGATGTTTTGGCGCTCGCCTGTCTGATTGTCGGATGTGAGGAGGCCCGCGGTCCCGGTGCGCGGCTGCGCGCCGAACTGCCGTTCGCGGGCGCGACTCTGATCGATTACCAGGCGCGGCAGGCCGCGGCCGCGGGCGCGAAGCATATCGTCCTTCTGGTCGAGCGGATGCCGGCCGCGCTGACCGCGGCGATCGACCGGCTCAAGCGCGACGGCGTGCCGGTTGAGGTCGCGCGCAGCGTCCAGGATGCCGCCGATCATATCCACCCCGAAGAGCGGCTGCTGGTGATCGGCGACGGCGTGATCGCCGACAACGATACGCTCGGCCGAATCGCGGCGGCGCCCGCGCTGACGATGCTGACGCTCGCCGACAGTGCCGCCAGCCAGCATTGGGAACGGATCGACGCCACAAGGCGCTGGGCGGGGCTGGCGCTGTTCAACGGTGCATTGCTGCGCCGGACGGTCGAGATGCTCGGCGAATGGGACCTGCAATCGACGCTGCTGCGGCGCGCGGTGCAGGCGGGCGCCGCCGGCATCGATGGCGAGGCTGGCGCGGTGGCGCCGTTGCTGTTCATCATCGAGGACGAGCCGACCGGCCAGGCGATCGAGCGCGCGCTGGCCGAGCGCGTGATCCTCGATTCGCCCGGCTGGCCCGATGCCTCGCTGTTTTCGCCCGTCGCCCGGCTGCTCGCGCCCGAAGCGCTGATGCGCGGAGTCGGTGGCGCCTGGCTCCGCGGCGGCGGACTGCTGCTGTCGGCACTGGCGCTGCCGTTTGCGCTGTTCGGCTGGTTCCTCGGCGCCGCCTTGCTGCTGATGTTCGGCGCCGCGGTCGATTCGATCGGCCGTCACGCCGACGCGCTCGGCCTGCGCCACGGCAAGCGCGAAACCTGGTGGATGCGCGGGCGGATGGCGCTGCTCGCCGTCGCGCTGGCGATCGTGCCGGTGCGGCTGATCGGGGATGGCGGCGGCTGGGGGCATGGCGTCGTCGCCGGCGCGGTCGCCGGCGCGATGCTGGCGCTGACGCTCCACGGACTCGGCCAGAGACCCGGCACGGCTGCGCGCGCGCCACGCTGGATCGCCGATGCCGATGCGCTCGTCATCCTGTTCGCCGCATGGGTGCTGTTCGGACAGCCCGGACCGGGACTCGGTGCGATCGCGCTCTACGCGTTCGTCTCGCTGATCGCCGTCTTGTGGTCGGCGATCAGCGCAAAAACAATGATCGCGGAGGTTTAGCCGCTTTTAACGACGATCGGGCTAAGGCGTCTGGATGTTCGCTGAAACCCATGACGGATCGACCGCAGCCGCGGCCCGCGCCGACGCGGTGCTGGCCGCCGCCGCGCGTGCCGATTCGCAGGCGCGGGCGCGGCTCGCGGCGGCGATCGACGACCTGTTCCTCGCCGAGGAGGCCCGGCCCGACGAGCGCCAGCGGCTGGCGATGGTCGCTCTGCTCGCTCGGCTGGTCGCCAGCATCGAGGATGATCTGCGCCAGCGTCTCGGCAGCCTGCTGAGCGGATCGATTCGCGAGGATATCCTGGTCGCGCTCGGCACCGCACGGCTCGCGATCGCCGCGCCGATCCTCGAGGATGCCGGCGTGCTGCGCGACCCGGAACTGGTCGCGGTGCTTGCGGTCCGGGTGGGCGAGCATCGCCTGGCCGAGATCTTGCGGCGCCCCGGCGGTCCCGAATCTGTCGGTGCCGCCGAGCGCCCCGAACCGTGGATCGACAGCGGCGATCCGGCGATCGCCGAGGCGGCGATGGCTTTGCTGATCGCCGAGAGTCGCCGGATCGACCAGCTTCACCAGCCTCTGGTCGGCTGCACCGATCTGCCAGCCGACCTCCAGCATCGCCTGACCTGGCGAATCGCCGCCGCGCTGCGGCGCTGGCTGATCGAGGTCCAGTCGGTGTCGACGCCGCAGGCCGACGCCGCGATCGCCGAGGCGGCGCGGGCCAGTCTCGCGGTCTATGACGAGGGCGAGGCGCTGGAACCGGCGGCGATGCGGCTGGCGCTCGAACTGACGCGCGCCGGCAGCGTCGATCCCGACCTGCTGCTGGCGCGCGCGCTCGACGACGGCCGGCCGGCGCCGATCGCCGCGCTCGTCGCGCTGCGCGCCGCAGTGCCGTTCGACGTCGCGCGGCAGGCCTTGCTCGAACCCGACGGCGCGCGGCTGACCGTGCTGCTGCGCGCCGGCGGCGTCGGCCGCGAAGTCGCGCTGGCTTTGCTCCAGACGCTCGGCGACGCCCATGGCCAGCCACCGCTCGCCGAAGTGCCGGCCTATGACCTGATCGACGCGGACCAGGCGCGCGCGGCGGCGCTGCCGTGGCGGATCGACCCCGGCTATCGCGCCGCGATCGCCGAACTCGAAGGCGGCAAGCGATGAACATCGCCCTTCCGGTCGTGCCGATCACCGGCCGCATCGACCGCGAAGGCCGGCTGGTGTCTGCCGATGCCGCCCTGATGGGGTTGCAGCTCAGCGCGGGCGGCAGCGTCGGCGGGCCGATCGCGATCCCGCAGATCGCGGTCGCGGCCCGGCTCGCCGCCCGGTTGCGCATCCTGATCTCGCGCGCGGTGGTGGCTGCCGATGGCGAGCAGGACGTCGATCTGTGGGTGCGCGCGCGGCCCGAGGGCGATGAAGTGCTGTTGTCGTTGACCGGCTGGCGGACGCGGCCTGCGGCGATCGGCCCGATCAGTTCGCCGACGCGCGACCTCGATCTGCTGCGCGCGGAGGCCGACTGGCTGTGGGAGACCGACGAGTCGTTGCGCATCGTCCTGCTCTCGCCAGAGGTCGAGCGCGCCTGCGGTCTGCCCGAGGGCGATGCGATCGGGCAGTCCTTCACCCGCCTGTTCCGGCTCGGCGAAGGCGATGACGGCGAGTTCCCGATCCTTGCCGCGCTCGCCGCGCAGCGCCGTTTCGACGGCCAGCGCGCCGAACTGCGCGGCACCGAACCGCAGCCGGTGATCCTCGCCGCGATCCCGCTGATCGACGGCCGCGGCCGCTTCGCCGGCTTCCGTGGCAGCTGCCGGATCGAGGCGCCGGCGGCGGCGAAGCCGGTTCGCGACACCCATATCGCCGAAACGCCCGACATGTTCAGCAAGCGGCTCGACGTCGCGCTGCGCCGCCCGCTCGGCCGCATCGTCGCGCACGCCGATTCGATTCGCGCGCAGGGCGAGGGACCGTTGCGCGGCGATTATGCCGTTTATGCCGGCGACATTGCGTCGGCCGGCCGCCATCTGCTCGAACTGGTCGACGATCTCGTCGATCTGCAGGCGATCGAGCGTCCCGGCTTCACCGTCGCCTCCGAACTGGTCGACCTCGCCGATGTCGCCCGCCGCGCCGCCGGCCTGCACCAGGTCCGCGCCGCCGATCGCGACATCCGCATCGATCGCCCCGCCGACGACGAACGCCTGGCGGCGACCGGCGAGTTCCGCCGCGCGCTACAGATCCTCGTCAACCTGATCGGCAATGCCGTGCGCTATTCGCCGCCGGGCGGGATGGTGTGGATCCGCACCGAACGCGAGGGCGATCTCGCGGTCGTGGTGGTAGCGGACCAGGGCAAGGGCATCGCGCCCGAGGACCATGCCCGCATCTTCGACAAGTTCGGCCGCGTCGACGCCTCGGAACCCGGCGGCAGTGGTCTCGGCCTCTACATCTCGCGTCGACTGGCGCGCGCGATGGGCGGCGACATCGCGGTCGACAGCGCCCCCGGCCAGGGCGCGCGGTTCGTATTTACCTTGCCGATTCGGGGAACCTGAATCCTCCCCGTTCCGGGGAGGGGTTGAGGTTACCGCCGCGCGAACACCACCGTCAGCAGCCCCACCGCCGCCAGAATCGCGCCATTATAGGTCCAGCGCGACTGGTCGATCATGAAGCTGGTTTCCGGCCAGCGCACCAGCCCGGTGCCTTGCCCGATCCAGAGCAATCCCATCAGGATCGCGAGCACGCCGATCACCAGCGCGACCATCTTCAGTATTTGCACGATCATCCCCCCAAAACACCAACGGCCCGATCCTGCAGGCAGGATCGGGCCGCGGCAAGCCCTATAGGGCGGTCGGCGTCAGCGGTCGCTCACCGCTACATAATCGCGCTGCGTCGGCCCGACATAGAGCTGGCGCGGGCGGCCGATCTTCTGCGCGGGGTCGGAGATCATCTCGTTCCACTGCGCCACCCAGCCGACGGTGCGCGCGAGCGCGAACAACACGGTGAACATCGAGGTCGGGAAGCCGATCGCCGACAGGATCACGCCCGAATAGAAATCGACATTCGGGTAGAGCTTCTTCTCGACGAAATAGGAGTCCTTGAGCGCGATCTGCTCGAGCTCGCGGGCGACGTCGAAGATCGGATCGGTCACACCCAGCTTGTCGAGCACGTCGATCGCGGTCTTCTGCATCACCTTCGCGCGCGGATCGAAATTCTTGTACACGCGGTGGCCGAAGCCCATCAGGCGGAACGGATCGTCCTTGTTCTTGGCGCGGGCGATATATTCCGGGATCTTCTCGACCGTGCCGATCTCGCGCAGCATGTTGAGCGCGGCCTCGTTGGCGCCGCCATGCGCCGGACCCCACAGGCAGGCGATGCCCGCCGCGATGCACGCGAACGGATTGGCGCCCGACGAGCCGGCGAGCCGCACGGTCGAGGTCGAGGCGTTCTGCTCGTGATCGGCGTGGAGGATGAAGATCTTGTCCATCGCATCCTCGATCACCGGATCGACGATATAGGGCTCGGCCGGCACGCCGAACGTCATGCGCAGGAAATTGCCGGTGTAGGACAGATTGTTGTCGGGATAGAGGAAGGGCTGCCCGACCGAATATTTATAGGCCATCGCTGCGATCGTCGGCATCTTCGCGACCAGCCGGTGGCTGGCGATCATCCGCTGCACCGGATCCGAGATGTCGGTCGAGTCGTGATAGAAGGCCGAGAGCGCGCCGACCACGCCGCACATGATCGCCATCGGATGCGCGTCGCGCCGGAAGCCGCGATAGAAGGTCGCGAGCTGTTCATGCAGCATCGTGTGGCGGGTGATCGTGTTGGTGAACTTCTTGAGCTCCGCGTCCGACGGCAGCTCGCCGTTGATCAGCAGATAGGCGACCTCCATGAAGCTCGACTGCTCGGCGAGCTGATCGATCGGATAGCCGCGGTGGAGCAATATGCCCGCATCGCCATCGATGTAGGTCAGCGCCGATTCGCAGGAGGCGGTGGAGGTGAAACCCGGATCATAGGTGAACGCGCCGGTGTCGGCGTAGAATTTGCGGATGTCGACCACGTCCGGACCGACCGTGCCCGACAGCACCTCATAATCCTTGGCGACGTCGCCGATCGTCACTTGCGCTTTCTGGTCACCCATATCTTGCTCCCTGTGGTTTCAGTCACGCCGGCTGATCCTCAGCCGCAAGGCTATCGTCGAGCCGACCGGGCGATTCCTCGCGCCCGAGCAGCACCAGAACATCGAATATCCCCGGCGAGGTCGAACGCCCGGTGAGCGCCGCCCGCACAGGCTGCGCCACCTTGCCGAGACCGATACCGGCATCCTCTGCGACCCGCCGCACCGCTTCTTCGAGTACGGGCACGGTCCATGACGGAACCGCACCGATCGCCTCGCGGGTTTTTCCCAGGAGCGTCCGAGCGTCTCCCGATAGCAGCGCGGATGCCTTCTCGTCGAGAGCGAGCGGGCGTTGATCGAACAGGAAAGCGGCGCCCGCCGCCAGCTCGATCTGGGACTTCGCGCGCGGCTTCAGCGAAGGCATCGCCGCGGCCGGCAGCGCCTGCGAGGGCGCGAAGCGGGTGACGACCGCGCGGCCTGCAGTCACTGGGCCGACAGGTTCGATACTTGCGCTCAACCGCGCTTGCTCCCACAGATTGTTGCGATGCGCATCATCATCGGCGACGCCCCTAGCATGGCATCCGGGCCGCGACAAACCGGCTTGCGATGCGCATCGCAGGGCTGATGCGCAGCGCGCGCGACGCGCTCGAACAGCGGCTTTTCCTCGAACGCGACCAGCTCGCATTGTGGCTGCCGGTCGGGCTGGGCGGCGGCATCGCCGCGTGGTTCGCATTGCCCGGGCCGGCGGCGTGGATCGCCTGGCTGCTGGGCGCCGCGGCGCTCGTCGCGGCCGGAGTCGCGCTCGGCATGGGCCGCCGATTCGGCCGCGCCTTGCTGATGTTCGGGCTGATGGCGGCGCTCGGCTGCGGCCTGGTGTGGGGGAAGTCGCTGTGGCGCGCCGGGCCGACGATCGAACGGCCGGTCGTGACGCGCTTCAGCGCGACGATCGAGAAAGTGCAGCCGCTGCCGACGCGCGAGACCGTCCGGCTGGTCCTCGCGACCGGCGGTGCCGATGATCTGCCGCCGCGCGTGCGGGTGACGGTGCCCGAGGAACAGGCGGTTCCCGCCTTCCGCGCCGGCGACCGCATCACCCTGCGCGCGCGACTCGTATCGCCGCCATCGGCGGCGGTGCCGGGCGCTTATGATTATGCCCGAGTCGCATGGTTCGACGGGATCGGCGCAAGCGGCAGCACGCTGGGGCCGATCGAACGCGTGTCGGGCGACACCGATCGCACGCTGCCGATGCGCGACCGTTTGTCCGCCCACATCCGCACGCATCTGCCCGCCAGCGAAGGCGCGATCGCGGCCGCGCTTGCGACCGGCGACCAGGGTGCGATCCCGTTGGAGGACGCCGACGCGATGCGGCGCTCGGGCCTCGCCCATCTTCTGTCGATCAGCGGACTGCACATCACCGCGATGTTCGCTGGCATCGTCTTCCTGACGTTGCGATTGCTTGCGCTGAGTCCATGGCTGGCGTTGCGCGCGCCGCTGCTGCTGATCGCGACCGGCGTCGGCGCATTGGCTGCGCTCGGCTACACCTTGCTGTCGGGGTCCGAGATACCGACGATCCGCTCGCTGGTCGCGTGCCTGCTGGTCGCGCTGGCGATCGCGCTGGGGCGCGAGGCGATCACGTTGCGGCTGGTTGCGGCCGGCGCGCTGTTCGTGATGATCTTCTGGCCGGAACAGGTCGCCGGACCCAGCTTCCAGCTCAGCTTCGCAGCCATCACCGCGATCGTCGCGCTGCACGAACAGCCGCGGATCAAGGCCTGGTTCGCGAAACGCGAGGAGGGGCGGCTCCATCGGCTGGGCCGCGAACTCGTCTCGCTGCTGCTGACCGGGCTGGTGGTGGAGATCGCGCTGGCGCCGATCGCCTTGTTCCACTTCCACCGTTCGGGCCTCTACGGCGCGCTCGCCAACATCGTCGCGATCCCGCTGACCACCTTCGTGATCATGCCGCTCGAATTCGCCGCGCTGGCGTTCGGCTGGATCGGTGGCCTGTTCGGCTTCGAGTCGCTCGGCGTGCCATTCTGGTGGCTGACGGCGAAGGCGCTCGCCCTGTTGCTGTGGATCGCGCGCACCGTCGCGAGCGCACCGGGCGCGGTGACCGCCTTGCCCGTCGCCCCCGCCGCCGCCTTCGCGCTCGCAATGGGCGGCAGCCTGTGGATATGCCTGTGGAAAACCGGCTGGCGATGGTGTGGATTGCCGTTCGTTGTCATCGGCATGGTCTGGATGATCGTGACGCCGACCCCCGATATCCTGATCACCGGCGACGGCCGCCATCTCGCCGTGATCGGCCGCGACGGCCGCCCGGCGCTGCTGCGCGACCGTGCCGGCGACTATATCCGCGACACGCTCGCCGAAACCTCGGGCTATGACGGCGAACCGCAGGAGATCGCACAGTTGCGCGAGGCGCGCTGCAACGTCGATCTGTGCGAGGTCGACATCATCCGCGGCAGCCGGCGCTGGCGCCTGCTGGCGACACGCAGCGCCTATCTGGTGCCGATCGACAAGATCGTCGCCGCCTGCCGCCGCGCCGACATCGCCGTCAGCGAACGCCGCCTGCCGCGTACCTGCACGCCGCGCTGGCTCAAGCTCGATCGTCCGATGCTGGCGCGGACGGGCGGAATGGCGATCTATCTGGCGCAGGGGAAGGTGGTGACCGTCGCCGACAGCAATGGCGACCACCCATGGGGCGTGGGGCGGTAGCCAACTCCCCTCCCGCAAGCGGAAGGGGAGAAGACGGCTCAGTGATACCGCCGCAGCAGTCCTGCGAGCTTGCCCTGGATTTGCACCTGATCGGGCGCATAACGCTGCGGATCATAAGCGCGATTGGCCGGATCGAGCCGGACCATCGCGCCCTCGCGGCGGAAATATTTCAGCGTCGCCTCGCTGTCTTCGACCAGCGCGACGACGATTTCGCCGTCGCGTGCAGTCTCCGTACGGCGGATCAGGGCGAAGTCGCCGTCGAGAATGCCGGCCTCGACCATCGAATCGCCCGAAACCTCGAGCGCATAATGATCGCCCGCGCCGAGCAGGGCCGCGGGCACCGACAATGTCCGGTCGCTTTCCATCGCCTCGATCGGCACGCCCGCGGCGATCCGGCCGTGCAGCGGAATCTCGATCACGTCATTGGCAGCGATCGGCACCGCTTTTGGCGGGGTCTTGGCCGGGGGTGCGGTCTCGGCCGGCTTGCGCTCGGCGCGTTCGGGCATCTTCACGACCTCGAGCGCGCGGGCGCGATTGGCGAGGCGCTTGAGGAAGCCGCGCTCCTCGAGCGCGCTGATCAGACGGTGGACGCCCGACTTCGACTTGAGGTCGAGCGCGTCCTTCATCTCCTCGAACGAGGGGGAAACGCCGGTGTCGGCGAGCCGGTCGTGGATAAAGCAGATCAGTTCGTGCTGCTTGCGGGTCAACATCGTGCGCTCTCCATAGGAACGAATAGCGAACGAATAGGCCGTGGAACAAAAGGTGTCAAGTCAGCGATAGCCATTCACACGAATCACCGGCCTGCGCCGCCGGGGCATGGGGTTGGCGCGCGATCAGCGCGCCTGCCGAAGTCAGCGCGCGCAACGCCGCGCTGTCCTGCGTCGCGACCGGGACCAACCGGCCATCGGTGATCGTGGCGCGCAGATATTCGGCGCGATTGGAGATCGGCGGAACGTTGCCGCCCAAAATGCCCGGCAAGGTGACGGGCGCCGGTGATGCCGCGCCGGAGAGCGCCGCGACCAGCGGCTTGAGGAACAAGGTTGCGGTGACGAAGGCCGAGACCGGATTGCCCGGCAGGCCAAGCGCCACCATGTCGCGCAGCCGGCCGGCCATCAGCGGCTTGCCCGGCTTCATCGCGATCCGCCAGAAATCGATATCGGCACCGGCGGCGTCGAGCGCCGGCCGCACGAGGTCATGATCGCCCACCGACGCGCCGCCGGTGGTGACGAGGATGTCGGCATCGACCGCGGCGAAGGCGGCGGTCAGCACGTCGAGCCGGTCGGGCAATATGCCGAGATCGACGATCTCGACCGGCAGGCCTGCGAGCAGGCCGCGCAGCATCGGTCCGTTCGAGGCCGGCAGCACGCCCTCGACCAGCGCCGCGCCGGGCGCCGCCAGTTCGTCGCCGGTCGCGATCAGCGCCACCCGCACCCGCCGCCGTACCGGCAGAAAGCCGTGACCGGCGAGCGCGGCCAGCCCGAGATGCGCCGGACCTAGCCGCTCGCCCGCGGCGATCAGGATCTCGCCGCTGCGAAAGTCCGATCCCGCAATCCGCACATGCGAACCGGCGCGGGCAGGGCCCTCGCCATCGCGCCAGAGCCGGTCGCCCTCGCGCCGCGCTTCCTCCTGCAGCAGCACGACATCCGCCCCCGCCGGCATCGCCGCGCCGGTGAAGATCCGCGCCGCCTCGCCGGGTTTCAACGCCCTGTCGAGCACCCGGCCGGCCGCGCTTTCGCCGACCACGACGAACGGTCCGGGCAGTTCGGCGAAGCGCAGCGCATAGCCATCCATCGCCGACAGGTCGGCCCAGGGCTGCGTCCGCAGCGCGGGGACGGGCGCGGCGGTCCAGCGCCCGATTGCATCGTCGAGCGGCACCGTCTCCGCCGCCACCGGCGTCGCCAGCGCGAACAATCGCGCCTGCGCTTCGGCGACCGGAAGCAGGCTCATATGTCCGCTCTCCAGTCGCCCGATTTCCCGCCGCTCTTGGCGAGCAGACGGATGCCCTCGATCCGCATCGCCTTGTCGAGCGCCTTGGCCATGTCATAGACCGTCAGCAGCGCAATCGAGACGGCGGTCAGCGCCTCCATCTCGACGCCGGTCTGGCCGGCGGTCCGTGCGGTCGCGATCGCCGCGACGCCCGCGTCGGTCACGACCAGGTCGATCGCCACCGACGACAAGGGCAGCGGATGGCACAGGGGGATCAGGTCGCTGGTCTTCTTCGCGGCCATGATCCCGGCGACGCGTGCCACCGCGAGCACGTCGCCCTTCTTGACCAGCCCGTCGCGGATCGCGTCGCGCGCCGCCGCGCTCATCAGGATGAATCCCTCGGCCACCGCCTCGCGCGCGGTCATGGCTTTGCCGCCGACATCGACCATCCGCGCCGCGCCGCCGGCGTCGAGATGGGTCAGGCCGCTCATCCCTCGATCAGCGCCCGCGTCGCCGCCTCGATGTCGGGCTGCCGCATCAGCGCTTCGCCGATCAGGAAGCAGTGCACGCCGCGCTCGGCCATCGCGTCGAGATCCTGCCTGTCGCGCAGGCCGCTCTCGGCGACGAAGGTACAGCCTTCGGGCGCGCGCCCGACGAGGTCGTAAGTCCGCTCGAAATCGACCGAGAAGTCGCGCAGGTCGCGATTGTTGACGCCGATCAGCCGCGATTTCAGCTTCAGCGCGCGATCGAGTTCGGCCGCATCATGAACCTCGACCAGCGCATCCATGCCCCAGCGGATCGCCTCGGCCTCGAGATCGGCCATCATCGCGTCGTCGAGTGCGGCGGCGATGATCAGGATGCAATCGGCGCCCAGCGCGCGGGCCTCGGTCACCTGCCAGGGATCGATCATGAAATCCTTGCGCAGGCAGGGAATCGCCACGGCATTGCGCGCCGCGACCAGATAATCGTCATGGCCGAAAAAATAGGGCTCGTCGGTCAGCACCGACAGGCAGGCGGCGCCGCCTGCCTCATAGGCGGCGGCATGGGCGGGCGGATCGAAATGATCGCGGATCAACCCCTTGGACGGACTCGCCTTCTTGATCTCGGTGATCAGCGCATGGCCGGAGGCTGCCCTGGCGTCGAGCGCCGCCCGGAAGCCGCGCGGCGCCGTCGCCGCTGTGGCGCGTGCTTCGAGATCGACGAGCCTGATATGCGCCTTGCGCCGGCCCACCTCGAGCCGCTTGGCGGCGCAGATGTCCGCGAGCATGTCGGTCATGCGATCACTCCATTATCGCAAACCCCTCTCCCGCTTGCGGGAGAGGGAAAGACGCCGCAGGCGGCGAGGGTGAGGGCCTGAAAGTCACCACTCATTGATACGCGATCCAGCAATCGAGCAGCGCATTGGCCAGCCCGTTGTCGAGCACCTCGCCCGCCTCCTCCACCCCATCAAGCCAGGTCTCCACCCGCCCGGCGACGATCAGGGCCGCCGCGGCGTTGAGCAGCACGGCGTCGCGATAGGGGCCGGTCTCGCCCAGCAGCAGCCGGCGCAGCGCCGCCGCATTATAGGCCGGATCGCCGCCATGGATCGCGCTGGTCGGGTGCGCGGGCAGGCCGGCATCGGCGGGCGACACGCGCGTGCCGACCGGCAGCTTCCCGATCACCGCGATCCGGCTCGGCCCGGCGCCCGACAATTCGTCGAGTCCCTCTTCGCCCGAGACGACCATCGCCGCATCGGTGCCGAGCAGCGCCAGCGCTTCGGCATAGACCGGCACATAATCGGGGCGGGCGATGCCGATCAGTTGGCGGTGGACATGCGCCGGGCTGGCGAGCGGTCCCATCAGGTTGAAGATCGTGCGCTTGCCGATCTTCTGCCGGATCGGCGTGATCCGCTTCATCGCCGGATGATGGTTGGCGGCGAACAGGAAGGCGATGCCGATGTCGCGCAGCGAGTCCTCGGCCAGCCGCCCGGCGCGCTCGAGATCGAGCCCCAAGGCCTCGAGCGTGTCGGCCGCCCCCGCCTTCGACGATGCCGCGCGATTGCCATGCTTCGCCACCGGCACGCCGCAGGCGGCGACGATGATCGAGACCGCGGTCGAGACGTTGAGGCTGTGATGCCCGTCGCCGCCGGTGCCGCAGACGTCGATCGCGCCCGGCGGCGCCGCCACCGGGATCAGCCGCTCGCGCATCGCCTTCGCGGCGGCGGCGATCTCGATGCTGGTCTCGCCGCGTTCGGTCAGCCCGATCAGGAAGCCGGCGATCGCATCCTCGCTGGTCTTGCCGTCGAGGATGTCGGCGAAGGCGGCATGCGCGACTTCGGCGGCGAGCGGCGCCTCGGTGCCCGGCAGCAATGCGGCCACGGTCACGTCCGCTCCTTCACGCGCATGCCGGCCAGCGTCATGAAGTTCGCCAGCATCGCATGGCCATGTTCGGTGGCGATACTCTCCGGGTGGAACTGCACGCCGTGGATCGGCAGAGTCGGATGGCGGAAGCCCATGACGACGCCGTCGGCGGTGCGGGCGTTGACGATCAGAGTCTCGGGGATCTGCTCGACGATCAGCGAATGATAGCGCGTGCCGGTGAAGGGCGAGGGAAGCCCGGCAAACAACCCGCTGCCGTCATGCGCGATCGCGCTGGTCTTGCCGTGCATCAGCTGCGCGGCGCGCACGACCTTGCCGCCGAAATGCTGGCCGATCGACTGGTGCCCCAGGCAGACGCCGAGCAATGGCTTGCCGGCCGCGGCGCACGCGGCGACCAGATCGAGCGACACCCCCGCCTCGTTGGGCGTGCACGGCCCCGGCGAGATCAGATAGGCTTCGGCGCCCGACGACAGCGCCTGGCCGGCCGAAATCGCGTCGTTGCGGACGACCTCCACTCCGGCGCCCAGCTCCATCAGATAATGGACGAGGTTCCAGGTGAAGCTGTCGTAATTGTCGATGACGAGGATCATGAAGCGCCCTTAAAGCCTGTGTCGGCGCAACGGAAGGGTGCAACCGAATCGCCGTCTCGACGGTTGGCCTCCCTGGGGGACGAATGGAAAGGTTCGAACCCATGCACAGGCCAATGACGAGAATCGCAGCGGCCGCGGCCGCGCTGCTGATATCGGCAAGCGCCGTCGCCCAGCAGCCGCTGGTCCTCCGCGAAGGCACCGACATCCGCGTCGCAACGCTCGACGATCTCAGCTCGAAGACGATGCGCGAGGGCGATTCGGTGGCGATGGAGGTGGTCGATCCGGTGGTGGTCGACGGCGTCACGGTGATCCCGGCGGGCACGCCCGCTGTCGCCGAGATCAGCAACCGCCGCGGCAACGGCATGCTCGGCCGCTCGGGCAAGCTGGAGATCAGCGTGCGCGAGATCGTCGCCGACGGCCGTTCGGTGCCGGTGCGCGGCGATCGCGATGCGAAGGGCACGACCGGCGCGCCCGCCGTCGTCGGCGCCGCGGTGGTGTTCCTGCCGCTCGGCATCTTCATGAAAGGCAAGGAAGCCTGGATCAAAGCCGGCACGACGGTCGACGTGTTCGTCGATCGCGACGTGCCGGTGGTGATGGCCGCCGGCGCACCGCCAGCGGAACGCCCGATTATCGCCCCGGCGCCGGGACGGTAGGCCACGGCGGGCGCGTCAGCGCCCGCCCTCTGCCTGCAACACCACCACGATCGGCCCCAGCGGAATCCCGCTGTCCCGTCGCCCGCGCACCGGGTCCCACAGCTGCGAGACGAAGCCGTCGAAATAGAGCGCGTCGCGGCACCCCAGCGCATCGCGGAACAGCCGGGCGAAGCAGCCGAACGATATTTCGTCATCGCTGATCACGAACAGCGCATTGCCCTGGCCGTCGATACCGACGCCGTTGCGGATATGGAGCGACCGGCCGTCGGCGCTGAAAGCCGGGTGAAGCCCACCGCCGACCACCAGCATCGGACCGGACTGGCTGGCGAATGCGAGACCGGCCCGCGACGTCGCGGCGAAATCGTCGGTCGCCGCGACATGCCAGCCGGTGGCGTCACCATAGAAGACGCCATTGGGCTTCAGATGGAAATTGCCGCGGCCGTCGTGGCGATTGAGCGGCTTTCGCTCGCGCCCCTCCTCGACATAGAGGCCGATCGGATAGCCGGCGAAATCATACATGCCGGCGTTCATTGCGAAAGCGACCCGATCGAGGTCCTTGCCCAGCCGCGGTTCGAGCCAGCTGAAGCTCCGGATCGGCCAGCCATTCGGTCCGATATCGACCAGCGCGATCCGGTGGCGACCCGGTTTTGCCGTGCAGATCGTGAAGCGGCTGGTTTCGAAGACCATATCGCGGCAGGCGGCATCGATGCCACGGGTGGACGCACGCGGCCGCTCGCTCGACGACAGCAGCAGCGTGGTCAACGCCAGGAAGGTGAGGCGCCATTTCACCGGTAAACGTGTGCGATGCCGAGCATGTGCGCGGGTTTAGGCGCGTGCAGGGATGGGGTAAAAAGGAGCTTTCGTGCAGTCGTCGTGCAACTTTGCCCGGGCGCTCGGTCGCGGAGCCGACAATGTCGAGAGGCGCAAGGAAGACGTTGCGCATGCGCAGTTGCTCGCGCGAAACCTCCCCATTGTGAAGCGCACGCTCGTCCTGCTCGCGCGCGCGATCTTTCTCACGCTCGCGCTCCGCCGGATCGTAATGGCTCACTTGCAGCATCTCGTAGCGCCATCAGCCTTCTACGAGTGCGACTGTTTCAGGTCGATGAACGGTCAGGACCGACGACCGACCTACTGCCCGAACCCCGCCTCGCGCGCCCGCGCCATCGCCTCGCGCGCCGCCGCCAGCAGCGCTCCCGACTTGGCCTCGCACTCGCGCTGCTCGGCCGCCGGATCGCTGTCGGCGACGATGCCGGCGCCGGCCTGGACGTGCATCACGCCGTCCTTGACCACCGCGGTGCGCAGCACGATGCACGAATCCATCGATCCGTCGGGTGAGAAATAGCCGACGCCGCCGGCGTAAGCGCCGCGCGTCTCGGACTCGAGCTCGGCGATGATCTCGCACGCGCGGACCTTGGGCGCGCCGCTGACGGTGCCGGCGGGAAAGCCCGCGAACAGCGCGTCGAGCGCGTCCTTCGCCGGATCGAGCCGGCCGACCACGTTCGAGACGATGTGCATCACATGGCTGTAATATTCGACCGCATAGCTGTCGGTCACCGTCACGCTGCCCGCGGTCGCGACCCGGCCGACATCGTTGCGGCCGAGATCGAGCAGCATCAGATGTTCGGCGCGTTCCTTGGGATCGGCCAGCAGTTCGGTGCGATGCTCGGCATCCTCGGCGGCGGTTCGCCCACGTGGCCGCGTGCCGGCGAGCGGGCGGATCGTCACCTCGCCGTCGCGCGCGCGAACGAGGATCTCGGGGCTCGATCCGATCAGCGCGAAGCCCGGCAGATCGAGATGATAGAGGAAGGGGCTGGGGTTCACCCGCCGCAGCGCGCGATAGAGATCGAACGGCGGCAAGGTGAACGGCACCGTGAAGCGCTGGGCGATCACCACCTGGAAAATGTCGCCGGCGGCGATATAGTCCTTCGCGCGCTCGACCATCGCTGCGTACCGGCCGGGCGCGAGCACCGGCGTGACCGCGAAATCGGCCGCGGGCGGCGGGGTCGCGGCGCGGGGCAGGGGCGCCGCCAGCCGTGCCGCCGCGGCCTCGATCCGCTCATGCGCGTCGGCGACCTTGCGCTCGGGCGAGCCGTGCGTTTCGGGCCAGACCGGCGCGACGAGATGGAGTTCGTCGGCCAGGCGGTCGAACACCAGGATCAAGGTCGGCCGGACGAACAGCATGTCGGGTACGCCGATCGGATTCTCGGCCGGTCGCGGCAGCTTCTCGACCAGCCCGACCGTCTCATAGCCGAAATAGCCGACGAGGCAGGCGAGCGCGGGCGGCAGGCCCTCGGGGACGTCCATCCGGCAGCGGCCGACCAGCGCGCGCAGCGCCGCCAGCGCACCGCCGTCGACGGCGGCGAACGCCGCGCGGTCGGTCAGCCAGGCCGGATTGATCTCGGCGGCGTTGCCGTGCGCGCGGAACACCAGGTCCGGCGCCACGCCGATCAGGCTGTAGCGGCCGCGCACCGCGCCGCCCTCGACCGATTCGAGCAGGAAGTCGCCGCGTCCGGGCTCGATCAGCTTCAGCGCGGTCGAGACCGGCGTATCGGTGTCGGCGATCTGGCGACGGTGGATCAGCGCCGGCCGGCCGGCGGCCAGCGCGGCGAGCGCGGCGCGGTCTCCGCTCATCGCCCCATTCTCACTGGCCTGCCGCTCACTTGTCGGCGGGCTCGCCGCCCAGCTCGCGTTTCAGCTTGGCGATCGCTTCTTCGTTGCGTTCGACGCCCAGCGCCGCGCGCGCCGCGGCGCCGAACTGCTCGGCATATTCGCTGCCGATCGCTTGCTCGAAGCTGCTCTGGATCTGCTTCACCAGCTCGGGATTGCCGCTGGCATCGCCCGGCACGATCGTCTTCAGATAGACGACATACCAGCCCTGCTTGCCCGGGATTTCCAGCAATTTGACGCTCTTGGGCGCCATGTTCAGCAGCAGCGCGTCGGTTGGCTCCACGCGGCCCTGCCCGCGCTTCATCATCGCCATGCGCAGGCCGCCGATCGACTTGACCGGCGGCAACGGCCGGCCGACTTCGCGCAGCGCCTGCTCGAGCGTCATGCCCTTGTTGACCTTGGCGATCACCGCCAACGCGGCCGTGCGTGCGGCTTTCGACGCACGATCGAGCAGGAATTCATTGGTGACCGGCGCCTTGATCGCTTCCAGCTTCCTGGGCGTGGGCTGGATGATCTTGACGACGTCCATCAGCGCGAAGCTCTGGGCGGTGGCCGGTCCGACCGGGATCACCGACGGATCCTCGTCGACATCGGCGTCGAACGCGGGACGCAGCACTTCGGCCAGGCCCGGCGGCGGCGTCTCGCCCGGCTTGTCCGGGTCGGCGCCATTGGCCATCACCGCCGGGGTGGTGGTCACCTCCAGCTTGTTGGCGGCGACGATCTCGTCGAAGGTCGAGCCGTTGTTGATCGCCTCGTCGATCTTCGCGTGCAGATCGGCGATCGCGGTCTCGATCTTGGTCTTCTCGATCGTTCCCGCCAGTTCGGTGCGGACCTGATCGAGCGTCCGCGCGGGAACGGTGGCGATCTCGTCCACCTTCACCACGTTCCAGCCGAGGCCGGACTGCGCCGGATCGAGCACAGCGCCCTTGGCGGCGGCGAAGGCGGCATTGGCGATCGCCGGCGAGGTCGCGGTCGCGAACGCCGCTTTCTCGACGGCGCCGCTGTTGGAGGCTTCCAGCCCGACCGCGCTGGCGGCAGCGGCCATGGCGGTGCCGGCGCGCACCTTGGCTGCGAGCGCCTGCGCCGCGTCGCGGCTCGGCAGGATCACCTGGGTGAAGCTGCGCGTTTCCTTCGCCGCGAATTCCGCCTTGCGATCATTATAGGCCTTGGCCAGTTCGGCGTCGGTGGCCTTCAGATCGGTGAAGCGGTTCGGGCCGAACGCCGCAAAGCGCACGATCCGGCGTTCGGGCACGGTGTAGCGGCGGATGTTGCGCTTGTAGAATGTCTCGAGTTCTGCCGGCGTCGGATCGGGGCCGCGCTCCATCGCACCCGAAGGGATTGCCGCGAGCGTGCCGTCGCGCGTCTCGAGCAGCAGCGATGCATAGGGCAACGCCAGTTGCGCGGGTACCTTGGCGGCCGCGGCCACGGGCCCGAGCAACTGGCGCGACACCAGCACGCGCGCGAAATCCTCGCGGACCTGGGTCTCGGTCAGATTGCGGTCGTTGAGCAATCGCAGGAAGATCGACCGGTCGAACTGGCCGGTCGGACCATAAAAGCTGGAGATGCTGGCAATCTCGCCGTCGACCAGCTTCTTGCTCGCGCGCAGCCCCTGCTGGCGGCCGAAGCCGTCGATCGCGCGCTGGGCGATCATGCCCTCCAGCGTCGATTCGAAGCCGCCGCCGGCGATGAAGCCGGCCATGTCGATCGTCGGATTCTGCTGCCGCGCCTCGTCGAGCCGCGCTTCCATCGCTTCGCGCACGTCGTTGGCGAAGATGCCTTCCTTGCCGATCTTCACCAGCCGCTCGCCGCTGCCGGCCTGGCTGCCGGCGCTGCCGAGAATATTGTTGCGGTCCGACATCGCGAAGCTGACTGCGATCACCGCGAGCAGGATGCCGGCCACTGCGATGCCGATCCTCGAATTGAGCATGCGGCGAAAAAAGGTGAGCATCGAAATTCCAGCGACAAGGAAAAAAGCGGCCCTCGCTTTAGGGGCGGGGCGGCGACGCTACAAGCATGTTGGCGGCCTGGTCGAGGTGACGCCGCCGGCATGTTGGAAGCTGGTTGGCGGCGGGGGCGGTGATTGCTATCGGGCGCGCGACAAACGGGCAGGGAGCAAAGACATGGCCAATCGCAAGCTGATTGCCGGGAACTGGAAAATGAACGGCGATCTGGCGGCTTTGGCCGAACTCGACGCGATCGGAGCGGCGGTGGAGGCCCATCCAGGCCTCGACGTCGCGGTCGCGCCGCCCTTCACTTTGATCGCCGCCGCCGCCGCGCGCTGCCCCGATCTGGCGATCGGCGCGCAGGATTGCCATGCCGCCGCGTCGGGCGCGCATACCGGCTGCATCTCGGCGGCCATGCTGAGCGAGATCGGCGCGCGCTTCGCGATCGTCGGCCACAGCGAACGCCGGACCGACCAGCACGAGACCGACGCCGAGGTGCAGGCGAAGGCCGCGGCGGTGATCGCCGCCGGCCTGATCGCGATCGTCTGCGTCGGCGAGACCGAGGCCCAGCGTGATACCGGCCGCGCCGTCGCGGTGGTCGAGGGCCAGCTCGAAGGATCGGTCCCGGCCGGCGAGGACGCGCAGCGGCTCGTCATCGCCTATGAGCCGGTCTGGGCGATCGGCACCGGCCGCACGCCGTCGGCCGCCGACGTCGGCGAGATGCATGCCGCGATCCGGGCGAAGCTCGTCGCGCTGCTGGGCGAGGCCGGCGCCGGCGTGCGCATCCTCTATGGCGGCTCGGTCAAGCCGTCGAATGCCGCCGAACTGCTCCACATCGCCGATGTCGACGGCGCGCTGGTCGGTGGCGCGAGCCTGAAGGCGGCGGATTTCGTGCCGATCATCGCGGCGGCCGCCGGTTGACCCTCGCACGCCCATCCGCCAAAGCGGCGCGCGTAGAATTATTGCAACTGCGAAGGCCGTTCCTTGCCTGAATCGAAGCCGCTCAGCTTCCAGGATCTGATCCTGACGCTCCATGCCTATTGGAGCGCGCGCGGCTGCGTGATCCTCCAGCCCTATGACGTCGAGATGGGCGCGGGCACTTTTCACCCGGCCACGACCCTGCGCGCGCTGGGACCGAACCCGTGGAACGCCGCCTATGTCCAGCCCAGCCGCCGGCCCGCCGACGGCCGCTATGGCGAGAACCCCAACCGGCTCCAGCATTATTACCAATATCAGGTGATCCTGAAGCCCAGCCCGGCCGACATCCAGGAGTTGTATCTCGGCAGCCTGAAGGCGATCGGCATCGATTTCACCCGCCACGACATCCGCTTCGTCGAGGATGATTGGGAAAGCCCGACGCTCGGCGCCTGGGGGCTCGGCTGGGAAGTGTGGTGCGACGGCATGGAGGTGACGCAATTCACCTATTTCCAGCAGGTCGGCGGGTTCGATTGCAAGCCGGTGGCGGGCGAACTGACCTACGGCCTCGAACGGCTGGCGATGTATATCCAGGGCGTCGACCGCGTCTACGACCTGCGCTTCAACGATCATGGCGTGTCGTACGGCGACGTCTTCCTCGAGAACGAGAAGCAGTTCAGCGCCTATAATTTCGAGGTCGCCAACACCGAGACCCTGTTCCGCTGGTTCAAGGACGCCGCCGCCGAATGCCAGGCCTGCCTCGAGCGCAAGCTGCCGCTGCCGGCCTATGACCAGGCGATCAAGGCCAGCCACATCTTCAATCTGCTCAACGCCCGCGGGGTGATCTCGGTGGCCGAGCGCCAGGCCTATATCGGCCGCGTCCGCGATCTCGCGAAGGGCAGCTGCCAGGCGTGGATGGAAAAGAACGGGTGGGCGGCATGATGAGGGCCTCCGCGAGTCTCCCCTCCCCTTCAGGGGAGGGGTCGGGGTGGGATCAGCGTTGGTGGGGGTTCGATGCCCCCAGCAACGCTTCGCCGCGCACGCAGAAGCTCGCTTCGCTCGCCCCCACCCCAACCCCTCCCCTGAAGGGGAGGGGCTTAACTGCCGCGCGCTTTCACGAGCCAATGTGTGATCGCGGTCGTGAGGAAATGCTGTGACCGCCTTCCTCCTCGAACTCCTCTCCGAGGAAATCCCCGCGCGCATGCAGGACAAGGCGCGCGCCGACCTCGCTCGCCTGTTCGCCGACGAGATCGCGAAGTCCGGCCTGAAGGCGGACGCGATCGAGACCTTCGCCACCCCGCGCCGGCTCGCGCTGATCGCGCGCGGCCTGCCGCTCGCCACGGAAGCCGTCAGCGAGGAGCTCAAGGGCCCGCGCGCTTCGGCGCCGCCGCAGGCGCTGGAGGGTTTCCTCCGCAAGACCGGCCTGACCCGCGAGCAACTGGTCGATCGCGACGGCATAGTGTTCGCGGTGATCGAGAAGCCCGGCCGCGCCACCGCCGAGGTGCTGAGTGCCGCGATCCCGGCGATCATCCGCGCCTTCCCGTGGCCCAAGGCGATGCGCTGGGGCAGCGCATCGCAATCGACCGAAAGCCTGCGCTGGGTGCGGCCGTTGCAGGGCATCGTCGCTTTGCTCGGCGAGGATCTGGTACCCGTCGAGATCGCCGGGATCAGCTCCGGCTACGAGACCGTCGGCCATCGCTTCCATCATCCCGGCCGTATCACGATCGGCTCGGCCGACGATTATGTCGCCAAGCTCAACGCCTGCCACGTAATCGTCGACCAGGAGAAGCGCAAGGCGATCATCCGCGAGGGCGCCGACCGCGCTGCGGCCAATGCCGGCCTCGTCGTCGTGCCCGACGAGGGGCTGGTCGCCGAGAATGCCGGGCTGACCGAATGGCCGGTGCCTTTGCTGGGTGCGTTCGACCCGGCCTTCCTCGACGTGCCGCGCGAGGTGATCCAGCTCACCATGCGCACCAACCAGAAATATTTCGCGTTGAACGACGCCGCGGGCGCGCTGGCGCCGGCGTTCATCTGCACCGCCAACATCGAGGCGGCGGATGCCGGCGCGCTGATCGTCGAGGGCAATCGCAAGGTGCTGGCGGCGCGGCTGTCGGACGCGAAATTCTTCTGGGAACAGGACCTGAAGATCCCGCTCGAGGATTTCCTGCCGAAGCTCGAGACCATGCTATTCTACGAAGGCATGGGCACGCTGCGCGCGAAGGCCGACCGGATCAGTGTGCTGGCCGGCTGGATCGCCGAGCAGTATTTCCCGGAGCGCGATCCGGACACCGCACGGCGGGCGGGGTTGCTCGCAAAGGCTGATCTCGCAACGGGAATGGTGGGTGAGTTTCCCGAGCTGCAGGGCATCATGGGCGGTTACTATGCCGATCGCGCAGGCGAGAAGCCCGGTACGGTTTCGGCATTGAAGCAGCAATATGTTGCTGCAGTCGATGGATGTATCCCGGCTTGTGTAGCAATTGCGGATCGCATCGATACGCTGGCTCGTTTTTTTGGCGTCGGTATCCGACCTACAGGGTCGAAGGATCCATTTGGTTTGCGCCGTGCTGCCTTGCAGGTCATTCAGACCATTCTGCAGAATGGCACGCGGATGAATCTGCTTCCACTTTTCAAACAGGCAGTTTGGGTTGGCGCAGCGAGTATCGAGGAGGATGCGAGTCAGCTCTTGCCCGATGTACCGGCGCACAGCACTCCTGTCGACGCGGTGGAGCAAAGTCTCCTCGACTTCTTCGCCGACCGTCTCAAAGTCCAACAACGCGAGGCCGGGGTACGCCACGACCTGATCGACGCCGTGTTCGCACTCGGCGGTGAGGACGATCTCGTCCGCCTGCTCGCCCGCGTCCACGCGCTGCAATCCTTCGTCGCCACCGAGGACGGCGCCAACCTGCTCGCCGGCTACAAGCGCGCCGCGAACATCCTGAAGAAGGAAGGCGTTCCCCCCTCTCCCCTCCGGGGAGAGGGCCGGGGAGAGGGGGAGTCGCGCCCTGCGACGGAGCCCGTGGACATGCCCCTCTCCCAACCCTCTCCCCAGCGGGGAGAGGGCTCTTACACTCCCGAACCCGCCGAAACCGCTCTCCTCGCTGCGCTCGACGCCGCCGAACCCGCCGCCGACGCGGCGATCGCCGCCGAGGATTTCGAACGCGCCATGGCCGCGCTCGCCAGCCTGCGTGCGCCGATCGACGCCTTCTTCGAAAGCGTGACCGTCAACGACAGCGACCCGGACAAGCGGACCGCCAGGCTCGGGCTGCTCGCCCGCGTCCGCGACGCCGTGCACCGCGTCGCCGATTTCTCCAAGATCGAGGGCTGACCCAAAAGCCCTGCAAATCTGGACTCGATAAATCCGGGTCTGCACACTATGCTGCATCGCAGCAAAACAGGACGGATCGATGACGCAATATGTCTACCGCTTCGGCGGCGGTGTCTCGGATGGTGGTAAGGGCGACAAGAATCTGCTCGGCGGCAAAGGCGCGAATCTCGACGGCATGGCGTCGATCGGCCTGCCGGTGCCGCCAGGCTTCACCATCTCGACCGAGATGTGCACGCGCTATTATGTCGACGGCGAGGTCTTTCCGGACGAGCTGAGGGCGCAGGTCGCTACCGGCCTCGCCCATATCGAGGGCATTACCGGCAAGCGCTTCGGCGACGCCGCCGATCCCTTGCTGGTGTCGGTGCGTTCGGGCGCGCGGGTCTCGATGCCGGGGATGATGGATACCGTCCTCAACCTCGGCCTCAACGACGCCACCGTGCAGGGGCTCGCCGCCACCTCGGGCGACGCACGCTTTGCGTGGGACAGCTATCGCCGCTTCATCCAGATGTATTCGGACGTCGTGCTCGAACTCGATCATGGCGCGTTCGAGGAAGCGCTCGAGATCGCCAAGGAAGACAAGGGCATCTATCTCGACACCGAGCTGACCGCCGACGACTGGCAGGCGCTCGTCGCCGAGTACAAGCGTCTCGTCGAGGAGCTCTGGGGCAAGCCGTTCCCGCAGGACGTCCACGACCAGCTGTGGGGCGCGGTCGGCGCGGTGTTCGGGTCGTGGCAGTCGGATCGCGCCAAGGTCTATCGCCGCCTCAACGACATCCCGGCGAGCTGGGGCACCGCGGTCAACGTCCAGGCGATGGTGTTCGGCAATATGGGCGACACCTCGGCCACCGGCGTCGCCTTCACCCGCGATCCCGCCAAGGGCGACCGCGCTTATTATGGCGAGTTCCTGATCAACGCGCAGGGCGAGGACGTCGTCGCCGGCATCCGCACGCCGCAATATCTGACGAAGGCCGCGCGCGAGGCCGCCAACGCCAGGGCGCTGTCGATGGAAGAGGCGATGCCCGAGACCTATGGCGAGCTCGCCCGCGTCTTCGACCTGCTCGAAACCCATTATCGCGACATGCAGGACATCGAGTTCACGGTGCAGCAGGGCAAGCTCTGGATGCTCCAGACGCGATCGGGCAAGCGTACCGCGAAGGCCGCGCTCAAGATCGCGGTCGACATGGCCGAGGAAGGCCTGATCACCCGCGAGGAGGCGATCGCGCGCGTCGATCCGATGGCGCTCGACCAGCTGCTCCACCCGACGCTCGACCCCAAGGCGCCGCGCGACGTGCTGACCAAGGGACTGCCGGCCTCGCCCGGCGCCGCGTCCGGCGAGATCGTGTTCGACAGCGACACCGCCGAGACCCGCGCGGCGCTGGGCGCCGAGGTGATCCTCGTCCGCGTCGAGACCTCGCCCGAAGACATTCACGGCATGCATGCGGCGCGCGGCATCCTCACCGCGCGCGGCGGCATGACCAGCCACGCGGCGGTGGTCGCGCGCGGCATGGGCCGGCCCTGCGTCTCGGGCGCGGGCACTCTGGTGATCGACGCCAAGGCCGGCACGCTCAAGGTCGGCAACCGGCAGCTCGTCGCCGGCGACGTCATCACGATCGACGGCACCACCGGCGAGGTGATGGTGGGCCTGGTCGAGACCATGCAGCCCGAACTCGCCGGCGATTTCGGCGTGCTGATGGGCTGGGCCGACGAGGTCCGCCGCCTCAAGGTCCGCGCCAATGCCGAGACTCCGCTCGATTGCCAGGTCGCGCGCGATTTCGGCGCCGAGGGCGTCGGCCTGTGCCGCACCGAACATATGTTCTTCGATGCCGCGCGCATCACCGCCGTGCGCCAGATGATCCTCGCCGAAGACGAGGCCGGCCGCCGCGCCGCGCTCGCCAAATTGCTGCCCGAACAGCGCGCCGACTTCACCGAGATCTTCACGATCATGGCCGGCCTGCCGGTGACGATCCGTCTGCTCGATCCGCCGCTGCACGAATTCCTGCCGCACGCCGAGAGCGAGTTCGAGGATGTCGCGAAGTCCGCCGGCGTCGACATCGCGACGCTCAAGCGGCGGGTTTCGGAACTGCACGAATTCAACCCGATGCTCGGCCATCGCGGTTGCCGGCTGGGCGTGACCTATCCCGAGATCTACGAGATGCAGGCGCGCGCGATCTTCGAGGCCGCGCTGGCGGTGTCGGCGAAGAGCGGCCTCGCGCCGATCCCCGAGGTGATGGTGCCGCTGGTCGGCACGCGCCGCGAGCTCGACCTGATGAAGACGGTGATCGACGACACCGCCAGGGCGGTGTTCGCCGAGCAGGGCGCGACCGTGGACTATCTCGTCGGCACGATGATCGAGCTGCCGCGCGCCGCGCTGAAGGCGGCCGAGATCGCCGAGGTCGGCGAATTCTTCAGCTTCGGCACCAATGATCTGACCCAGACCACGCTCGGCGTCAGCCGCGACGATGCCAGCCGCTTCCTCACAACCTATGTCGAAAAGGGCATCTACGCCCGCGACCCGTTCGTCAGCCTCGACATCGAGGGCGTCGGCGAACTGATCTCCATGGCCGCAGAGCGGGGCAGGGCGACCCGGCCCGACATCAAGCTCGGCATCTGCGGCGAACATGGCGGCGATCCGGCGAGCATCGATTTCTGCGAGATCATTGGTCTGGATTACGTCTCGGCGTCACCCTATCGCGTGCCGATCGCGCGGCTGGCCGCGGCGCAGGCCGCGCTCAAGGCGCGCAAGTAGAAATGTCTCCCCTCCCGCAAGCGGGAGGGGAACAAGAGGCACTTACACCCGCGGCGGCGGCACCACCCGGGTGCGTTCGATCTCGTTGATCCGCGCGTCGCGCTCCTTGCGGGTGGCGATATGCGCGGCCCGCTCGTCGGCAAGCTGCTGCCTGAGGCGTCCGTTGCCGCCGCGCATGATCATGCCGATGACGATGCCGAGCAGCAGGACCAGCGCCATGATCGCGAGTTCTTTGGTATCGTAAAACATCGCGGTTCCGCTCCTGTCGTTACGGGAACAGAACCGCTGTGATCGAATGTCGTTCCGTTGCGCTGCTCATTTGCCGCTGAGCAGGGCGTCGTTGATCGAGCAGGCTGCCGGCCCGAGAATCACGACGAACAGCACGGGCAGGATGAACAGGATCAGCGGCACGGTCATGATCGCGGGCAGGCGCGCGGCCTTTTCCTCGGCGCGCATCATCCGCTCGTTGCGGAATTCGGCGGAGAGCACCCGCAGCGCCGAGGCGAGCGGGGTGCCGTATTTCTCGGTCTGGATCATCGTTGTGACGACGCCGCGCACCGCCTCGAGGTCGACGCGGGCCGCGAGATTTTCGAACGCGGAGCGGCGATCGGTGAGGAAGCCCAGTTCGATCGCGGTCAGCGCGAACTCGTCGCCCAGTTCGGGATAGGCCCTGCCGAGCTCCCTGGCGACGCGGTGGAACGCGGCGTCGACGGTCAGGCCGGCCTCGGCGCAGATCACCAGCAGGTCGAGCGCGTCGGGCAGGCCCTTGCGGATCGCGTCGGTGCGCTTGGAGACCTTGTTCTTCAACCAGATGTCCGGCGCCTTGTAGCTGAGGATCAAAGTGCCCGCGGTCAGCCCGAATTTCTTGATCGGCGTCCATTCGGGCAGGATTCCGAACACATAGACCGCCAGCACCATCGCGCCGCCGAACACGACCGGCATCACCAGCCGGCCGAAGATCACCGCCACCGCCGCGTCCTTCGATCGGATACCGGCCTGCATCAGCTTGATCTGCGCCGCCTTCAACTGCTCGTCCTGCAGCACCTGCAGCGACTGCAGGAACGATCGCATCCGATCGGTCGTCTCGTTCTTCTGGTTGAGCCTGGCGCGGCGCTTCGAGGTGGAGGCGGTGATGCCCGCCTTCAACTGCTCGCGACGATCGTTGAGCGCCTTGACGCGCTTCGCCATCGGATCGCGCACGGTGGTGGCGGCATAGATCGCGACCATCATCGCCATCGTGGCGACGGCGACGAGCAGGGTCGCCACCCACAGCACATCGACACCCAGCAGCGTCGGTCCACCCGTCTCACCCATCGTCGTCCGCCTCTCGAGGCGATTTCCATCGGGAAATCGCGGTAATTGCCCAGATCAGATTTCGGCTCAGATCTCGAAGTTGATCATCTTGGCCATGACGAACGCGCCGATCGCCATCCACACCATCCCGCCCATGCCGGTGATGATCAGCCGTTCGTCGATGAAGAATTTCTGCATGTAGCTGCCGTTGATGAACCAGATCAGCCCGAACACGATGAACGGCAGCGCGCCGATGATATAGGCCGACGCCTTCGATTCGGACGACATCGCCTTGATCTTGAGCTTCATCTGGCCGCGCTTGCGCAGCACCTCGGCCAGGTTCGACAGCGTCTCGGCGAGATTGCCGCCGGTTTCGCGCTGGATCGCGAGCGTGATGACGAAGAACTGAAATTCGGGCGTGCCCAGCCGGTCGGCGGTATCCTGCAGCGCCGCATCCATCGTCCGGCCGATCTTGATCTTGTCGCCGACCATCCGGAACTCCTCGCCCACCGGCCCCGGCACCTCGGTGCCGACCACCGTCAGCGTCTCCGAGATCGGCAGGCCCGAGCGCAGGCCGCGGACCAGCAGATCGATCGCATCGGGAAAGCGCGCGTTGAAGCGCTTGAGGCGCCGGCCGATGAAGAAGCCGACCACCATGTGCGGCAGGCCGAGACCGACGAGCAGGCCGAGGCCCAGCGCCAGCAGGATCGGCGCGCCAATGAACCAGGCGAGCGCGGCCACGCCCACCAGCAGGCCTATGCTCGCCACCAGATACTGGCCGAGCTTCCAGGGCTTGCCGGTCATCGCGATGCGTTTGCGCAGCAAGGCCGGGTTCGGCAGGATCTGTGAGGCGAAGCCGTCCATGCGCGTCGCGCGATTGGCGGCGATGCGGCGCATCTGGGCTTCGACCACGGCGCCGGTCGAATCGCTGTGGCGGTCGCGCAGCGCGCTCATCCGCCGGGTCTGCGCCTTCTCGATCGACGGGCCGGAAAAGGCGGCGACGAGCATCAGGGCCATGCCGATCAGGCCGGCCGCAATCAGGATCATCGGCATCATCGGCATGTCAGTTCACCCGGCTCCCGCTTGTTGACGTTCGGAATGACGGACGCGGCCAGGCCACGCCCGTCGTTCAACCTTCCTTCGAAAGCTTCAGTTTCTTTGCTGACGACGGCATCCTTCTCTTGAAGTCACCCAGCTTGCCCAGCAGCGACATCGCACTGCCGGCCGCCTTCGCCGGTATCGCGATATCGCCCTCGGCGATCGCCAGCACGCGCTGTGCCAGTTCGACCAGCGCCTGCGTCGTCTTGGCGCCCTTGCCGGCTTCCGCCAGCGGCTTGCCCAGTTTCGCGGCCTGCGCCGCGAGCTTCTGGTCGAGCGGGATCACCAGATCGATCTTGCGCTCGATCGAGGTCTCGAAATCCTTGCGGTTGACCTCGGGCACGCCGGTGACGGGCACGCGGTTGGCGACGACGAAGATCTTGGTCTGCGGCGCGTTCGACTTCAGCCACGAGAGGATGCGGATCACGTCGCGCGCCGCCGCCAGGGTCAGTTCGGCGACGACGATCGTCGCCTGGACGTCGTGCAGCAGATGCGGGTGCTGGACCAGCATGTTGCGCGGCAGATCGATGATCGTGCATTCGAACGCCTGGCGCATTTCTTCCTGCAGCTGGAAGAAGGCGCTGCCGTCGCTCATCAGCGGCTGGCTGATCGGCGCTTCGGCCGAGAGCACGGCGAGCTTGTCGTTGGCGCGCACCATCGCGCGTTCGATGAACAGCCCGTCGATGCGGCTCGGATTGTCGATCGCGTCGGTCAGGCCACGGCCAGGCTCGAGGTCGAGCGCGAGCGCACCGGTGCCGAAATGGACGTCGAGATCGAGCAAGGCCGTCGAGCGGTTGCTGCGGTCGCCGAACAGCCAAGCGAGCGAAGTCGCGATCGTCGAGGCACCGACGCCGCCGCGCGCGCCGATCACCGCCGCCATCATATGCGGACGATCGGCCGAGGCATCGACATGTTTGGGCGCGTTGAACACCGCCTGCGCCTGCGTCAGCGTCTCGCGCAGCTGATCGAGGCTGAACGGTTTCAGCAGATAGTCCTGGATGCCGCTGGCGACGAGATCGCGATACAGCCGGACGTCGTTGACCTGGCCCGACGCGATGACGACCGTGCCCGGTTCGCAGACTTCGGCCAGCGCGTTGATGTCGTTGAGCGGATCGCCCGACTCGCTGAGATCGACGAACAGCACGTTCGGACTCGCCGAGACCGACAGCGACTGGACGGCGTTGCGCAGCCCGCCCTTGTTGACCTTGTCGGCCGACCAGCCGAGCTCGACCGAAATCGCGCGGATCTGGTCGGCGGTGGCATCGTCGCAGACATAGGCGGTGAAGGGTTCACGCAGCGCGGCCCCGCGCTGAACATTCCATGGTGCGTTCATTGTCCGCTCCTCGTGCTCTCGCTCTTGACTGCGCCGGCCCCGGTCGGCGCCTTGTCGCGATAATATTTGATCGCCTTGCCCGAGGTCGCGGCATCCGCAGTGGTGCTGCCTTCCTGCCCGTGGATCAGGTCCTCGGGGTTGGCGACCATCGCCGCCAGATTGGCGTTGGTCGCGCAGCCGAAGTTCGACATCGTCGAACTCTCATATTCGGGCTGCGATTGCCGGCTCCAGTCGGGGCAGTGCGGCACCGACGCCGTCTTGCGGCTGACGATCACGCGGACCATGCCCGGCGCGATCCCGCCGGCGGTCACCGGCGCCTGATCGTCGATCAGCAGGCCATAGCGCGCGGCCATCGCCGCGACGTCGTTGTGCGCGCCATAACCGCCGGCCGGGTCGTCGACCGCGACGCGATCGCCATAGCCGAGCTTCAGCGCGTCGAACCAGCCGACCAGCCGCGCGCTTTCCTGCGGGCCGATGCTGCCGCCATTGGCGTCGACGTCGATCACATAGTCGGTGCGGCTGACGACTGGCTGGTGGACCGATTCCAGGCCGGTGTTGGTCGTACCACCGCAGCCGCCCAGCGCCAGCGCCAGCGCGGTTGCGGTCATGAGAGGAGTGAAGCGCATGATAGTCTCCCTGATCCCGCGGATCACTTGCTGAAGCTGAAGCCGGGGGCTGCGGCGCGGCTGCCCGTCTTGCGACCGGTGGCACGGGCCGGATCCTGCGGCAGGATCGCACCCAGCGAAGGCTGGACCTGGCTCGGCGCGGCCGGCTGCGGCGTCGGCCGTTTCTCGCCGGACTTGCCTTCGAAGGTCTGGTTGCCGATGACGTTGTTGAAGTCGTTGGGCGTGTGATAGCCGTCGGTCGGCAGCACGATCTGGTTCGCCGAGACCGGCTTGACCAGATAGGGCGTGACCACGATCACCAGTTCCGATTCGGACCGTTTCCATTTCTTCGAGCGGAACAGATTGCCGAGGATCGGCAGATCACCCAGCCACGGCGCCTTTTCCACCGAATTGCTGCTGGCATTGCTCAGCAGGCCGCCGATCATGAAGCTCTGGCCCGAGCCGAGCTCGACCGTCGTCTCGGCGCGCCGCGTGGTGATGCCCGGCACCGAGAAATTGTTGAGCGTGACGGCGCCCACCGTCGACAGTTCCGAGACTTCCGGGCGGACGCGCATCGAGATGCGGCCATCGCCCAGCACGGTCGGCGTGAACGCCAGGCTGACGCCATATTGCTTGTACTCGACGGTCACTTGGCCGAGTTGCTGGGAAATCGGGATCGGGATCTCGCCGCCGGCCAGGAAGCTGGCGGTTTCGCCCGACAGCGCGGTCAGGTTCGGATTGGCGAGCGTGGTCACCAGACCGTCGCTCTCGGCGAGGTCGAGCGTGCTGAGAATATCGAGGCCGAGAAGGTGGCCGGCAAATCCCAGCGACGTTACGCCGCCCCCCGCGGCGTTGAAGACGTCGTTCTTGCCGACGACGAGCGGGTTGCCGAAATTATCCTTGAGCGTCGGGCTCGTAATATCGGAGATCGTGCCGGGGTTGCCACGGCTGACGCCGAACCCGAAGCCGCTGGTCTTGTCGCGCGTCAGCAGGTTGACGCCGATCTCCTTGCCGAGCTCGCGGCTGATTTCGACGATGCGGACCTGCAGATTGACCTGCAGCGGCGTCGCCGTCCTCAGCCGCGTGACCACCTTGGTGCCGTCACCGACATAGGCCTGGACCAGCCGCTCGGCTTCGGCACCGTCTTCGGGGCCGTGGACCGTGCCGGTGAGCAGCATCATGCCGTTCATCGGCGTGGCGACGATCGCCGAGTCGGGCATCGCCAGCTGCAGCATCTGCCCGACCGAGCCGATGTTGGTGCCGACCCGGACACTGGTGGAATAGACCACCGCGCCCGATCTGGCGGTCGCGTAGATCGCGGTCTCGCCCGGCCCTTTGGCGAAGATGTAGAGCTGGGTCGGCGACCGGACCTGGACGTCGGCGACCTTGTCGTCGGCGACGAACAGGTCGCTCATCGGACTCGGCAGGTTGATCAGGCGGCCATTGCCGACCGAAAGCACCATCGCATTGGCCGGAGCCCGCTCGGTCGGCGCCGCGGCGCCGGTGGGTGTCGAAGCAAGGGAGCATCCCAGTGCCAGTATGGCAGCAAGAGCGGTCCCCACCGACCCCTGCATCGTCTTCAGATTGCGCATCTTATTTACCCCCCACCGGAACTTCGGTGATTGCGTTGCCGCGTGCGACACGGACCACGGGTCCGGTCGGTGCCGCCGGTGGCGGTGCGGTCGGCCTGCCGGCCAGAGCGGCCGCCATGCCGGCCAGCGCGGCTGCGTTCGCATCCCCGCCGCCGCTTGCATCGGCCTTGGACGGCACGGTGCGGCGCTGGAAGCGCGACACGTCGGCGCCCGTGACATAGGTCGTGTCGTTGTCGACCGGGCGCGAGGCGATGGCGAGCAGCATCTGCTTCTCGGCCTTCGGATCGGCATTCTCCGGCACCGTCACCTCGCCGGCGGCGATCGCGCGCTCCAGCTCGGCGGTGTTGTCGGCGATCGAGCGCAGCGAGAGGCTGAGCTGGCCGATGGTCTGTGCCACCGCGATCTTCTCGGCGATCTTGGGCGTCGCCTCGATCGTGACGGTGGAGAAGACCTTGACGTCGGTCTTGCCCTCGGCATCTTCGCTGTTGGTGCGCTGATCGGTGGCGAGTACCCGCATGTTGCGGACGATCGTCTCGGACACTTTCAGCGGCTCGCCGTCGCCGCCGCCGGCGACGCTCTGCGTCAGGACCAGGTCCACCCGGTCGCCGGGGAAGACGAAGCCGGCAACGCCGCTCTGCGTCGACACCGGCACGGTGACCGCACGCATGCCCGGCCCGAGCGCCGCCGCCAGGAAGCCGCGGTCGCCGGGCTTCACCAGGCTGCCCTGCGTGATCGGCTGACCGGCGGTGACCGCGAAGCGGACCACGGTGCCGGCAAGTCCCTGCGGATTGGCCTCGCCCTTGATGTAATAGGCCTTGTCGATCAGCTCTTTGGGCCAGGGCTGGAAGCGGAAGCTGTCCGGCTCGATGATCGTGCCCACCGGCAAAGCGCGGGTCGCGACCAGCACCTGCGGGCCATCGGTTGGCATGGCCGCTGCTCCGGCCTGCGGCGACCCGGCGCCGCTGAACATGTTCTTCGCCAAGACGGCGGTCACCGCTGCGATCAGCAACGCGCCTATCAGCAGTGCGATTTTCTTTGCATCCATGACGCGAAACGCCTCCTGCGCGGCCCGAATTGGCCAGGTCTCAAATCAGACAACGGTCCTTTTGTCGGACGAATGTCATTCATCAGACAAAATGGTTAAGATAAGGTTCGCCAATCGCCCAAAGGCCGGCGGCCGAGATCGCCACGCCATAAGGGGTCTCGGGTTTCCCCGGCAGTTTGCGCAGGCGATGGGCGATCAGCATGACGAGCGTCAGCCCGCCGCCGATGATCGACATCACTGCGATCGTCATCAACAGATCGTGGAACGGCAGCGGTGTCGCGCCGGGCAGGCCCAGCAACGCCAGCAGCGGATCCGGCAGCGGCAGCCACAGGGCCAGAGCCCCCAGCAGCTTGACGTCGCCGCCGCCCATCCCGCCCAGCATGAAGGCGATCGCGAACAGCGCGAACACCGCGAGTCCCAGCCCCAGCTGGATCGCCATGCCCGGCCAGGGATCGAGTCCGGCGGTCCACCAGCAGACCGGCGCCAGCAGCGCCACCGTGCCGGTGAGCCGGTTGGAAATGTCGCGGCGGCGGATGTCGGTGACGACGGCCCTGACGAGCAGCAGCCCCAGCATGACGGCCAGCGCCGTTTGTATTACCCCCCCCGTCATGCTTATTGGAGCTACACACTATGGCTTTCCAAACCGTAACCATCCGCCGATGACCGGCTTTTCTTTCGATCGCCGCGCCATTCCGCCGGCCGCGCGCTTCGGCGAGTGGATCGCGCCCGATGGCTGGCGCCACCGCCTGTTCGCCTGGGACCCGCCTGCTGAGATGGCGCCGCGCGGCAGCCTGATCTTCCAGGGCGGGCGCGGCGACATGGTCGAGAAATATCTCGAGGCGTTCGCGCACTGGCACGCGCAGGGCTGGGCGATCCGGTCGTTCGACTGGCGCGGGCAGGGCGGATCGGGCCGACTCGGCCGCGATCCCAAAGTGGGACATATCGACGATTTCGCGCCCTGGATCGACGATCTCGCGGCCTTCGCCGCCGACTGGAAAGCCACGTCGCCGGCACCGCATGTGGTGGTCGCGCATTCGATGGGCGGCCATCTGTTGTTGCGCGCGCTGATGGAGCAGCGGATTGCGCCCGATGCCGCGGTGCTGGTCGCGCCGATGCTCGGGTTGCGCAGCACCCCACTGACGCCGGGCATCGCCGCCGTGGTCGCGCGGTTGATGGCGCGGATCGGCGCCCCCGATCGCGCGGCCTGGAAAGTGCCCAACGAACGGCCCGGTCCATCGCGCGCGCCGCGCCAGACTTTGCTGACGCACAGCACCGATCGTTATGACGACGAACTGTGGTGGAAGGAGGCCAGCCCCGAGATCACCCTCGGCGCGCCGAGCTGGCAATGGCTCGCGGTCGCTTATGCCTCCGCTGCCGCTTTCGCGCGGCCCGGTGCGGTCGAGGGCATCGCGACGCCGATCCTGATCCTCAATGCCGAGGCCGACCGGCTGGTCGATTCGGCGGCGAACAAGCGCATCGCCGCGCGCCTGCCCGATGCGCGGATCCGCAACTGGGGTCCCGAGTCGGCGCACGAGATCCTGCGCGAGGCCGATCCGGTGCGCACGCAGGCGCTCGCCGAGATCGATCGCTTTCTCGAAGCGCGGGCGCCACACGCTTGACCGGCTATGACGTCGCCATCGTCGGCGCGGGCATCGCCGGCGCCGGTCTCGCGGCCGAACTGGCGCCGCACGTACGTGTCGCCTTGCTCGAGGCTGAGGACCAACCGGGTTATCACAGCACCGGCCGCTCGGCCGCGTTCTGGACCGAAAGCTATGGTGGAGCCGGCGTCCAGCCGCTGACCACCGCCTCCGGCCCCTGGCTGGCATCGCCGCCGGCCGACATCGCCGACCGTTCTTTCCTCAGCCGCTGCGGCGCGCTCTATATCGGGCGCACGCAGGACGCCGCTTTGCTGGACGGGTTCGAGGCGATTTTCGCGCAGGCGATCGACCTCGAGCGACTCGATCGCGCCGCCTTGCGCCGCCGAATCCCCGGCATCGTCCCGAAATGGGACAGAGCCATTCTGGAAGCGAGCTGCGCCGATATCGACGTCGGCGGCCTCCACGCTGCCTGCCTCGCCGCGGCGCGCCGGCGCGGCGTGACGATCCTGTCGTCGCACCGGCTGCGCTCGGCGCGCCGGCGTGACGGGCGCTGGACGATCGACACGACGGCGGGCGCGGTGACGGCGGCGATCCTGGTCGATGCGGCCGGCGCCTGGGCCGACGACGTCGCCCGCGCCTGCGGCGCCGCGCCGCTCGGCATCTGCCCGTTTCGCCGCACGATCGTCCAGTGCCGCACCGATCCGCCGCCGCCCGCCGACCTGCCGCTGGTACTCGACATCGCCGGCGGCTTCTATTTCAAGCGCGAGACCGGCGGCCGGCTGTGGCTCAGTCCGCACGACGAGACGCCGACCGAGCCGTGCGACGCGGCGCCCGAGGAGATCGACGTCGCGCTGGCGATTGAACGGCTGCGCGACGTCGTCGACTGGCGGATCGAGTCGGTCGAACGCAAATGGGCCGGCCTGCGCAGCTTCGCGCCCGATCGGCTGCCGGTCTATGGCTTCGATCCCGGCCAGCCCGGCTTCTTCTGGTGCGCCGGGCAGGGCGGCTTCGGCATCCAGACCGCGCCGGCGGCGGCAAAGCTGGCGGCGGCGCTGCTGCTCGGCCGCGACCCCGACCCGCTGGTCGCCGGCATCGTTGCCACCCTTTATGCGCCCGGCCGCTTCGCCGCAGCGACGAATTTACAATGATTGAAACTCGCTCGCTGGCGAATGCCCGCACACAGGCTTAACGTCGGTTCCGCACACCGAAGGAGGCAAGGATGGCCCACAAGTTCGTGATCGAGAAGAACAAGGCCGGCGAGTTCGTCGCAAAGTTCAAATATAACAGCGAAACGATCTTCTGGACCGAGGGCTACACCAGCAAGGCGAGCGCGAAGAACGCGATCGAGTCGATCCTGAAGAATGGCCCCGACGCGCCGGTCGAGGAGGATTGATCCTTCAACCTCCCTGTCGCGAAGCGACGGGGAGGGGGACCACCCGCTTCGCAAGCGGTCTCACTCCCCACGCCTTCGGCGCAGGGAGGATGAAAATCAGCGGCGCCGCGCCGCCACCGCCGCATCGCTCGCGAGCTTGTCCGCGCGCTCATTGTCCGGGTGCCCGGCATGGCCCTTCACCCAGGTCCAGTCGATCCGGTGCGGGGCGGCGGCGGCGATCAGTTCGCGCCACAGGTCGACATTCTTCACCGGCTGGCCGGCGGCGGTCTTCCAGCCCTTGCGCTGCCAGCCGGCCAGCCATTTGGTCAGCCCGTCCATCACATAGCGACTGTCGGTCGACAGCTTGACGTGACAGGGCTTCTTGAGCGCCTCCAGCGCGCGGATCGCCGCCATCAGCTCCATGCGATTGTTGGTCGTCTCCGCCTCGCCGCCCGAAATATCCTTCTCGCGCGTCCCCGAACGGATCACCGCGCCCCAGCCGCCGGGGCCGGGATTGCCCTTGCAGGCGCCGTCGGTGGCGATGTCGACCCTGGGCAATTCTGTCGGCGGTGTTGCGGTCATGCGGTCACGAGATCCGGATATTTGGCGTAAAATTCGAGGCGGTTGAGGAAGGCGATCGGGTCCTTGCGCGTCACCAGCGCGTCGGCCGGCGTGTTGAGCCAGTCCCACGCCCGCGTCAGCAGGAAGCGCAGGCATGAACCGCGCGCCAGTGCCTGGAAGGCGGCGCGTTCGGCCGCGTCGAGGCCGAAGCTCGCATCATAGCCGTCGACCAGGGCGTCGCCGAGCGCCGGTTGATAGCCGGTGCCGTCGTTCTCGAAGCACCAGCTGCTGTGCGTCACCGCCAGGTCCCAGGCGCGCACCTCGGTGCAGGCGAAATAGAAATCGATCACGCCGCTCACGCGGTCGCCCAGCATCAGCACATTGTCGGGGAACAGATCGGCATGGACCACGGCGCTGGGCAGGTTGCGCGGCCAGTGCGCGTCGAGCCAGGCGAGTTCGGCCGCCACGGTCGCGCGCAGGCCCGGCCGGATCCGGTCGAGATCGTCGCCGCAGCGTGCCGCCAGCGCGTGCCAGCCGGCAAGGCCGAGGCTGTTGGCCCGTGTCGGTGCGAAGCTCGCCAGCGCCCGGTGCATCGCGCCCAGCGCGCGGCCGGTGGCGGCGGCGTGCGCGGCGGTGGGGTGGCTGACCGACACCCCCGGCAGGAATTCGATCAGGCAGGCCGGCCGGCCGGCCAGAATCTGGATCTGCACGCCGTGCCGGTCGGCGATCGCGCGCGGCACCGGATTGCCGGCATCGGCGAGATGATCGAGCAGCCCCATGAAGAAAGGCAGGTCGCCAGCGTCGACGCGCTTCTCGTACAGGGTCAGGATGAAGCGGCCACCGGTCGTGTCCACCAGATAATTGCTGTTCTCGACGCCCTCGGCGATGCCCTTGGCGGACACGAGGTCGCCGACGTCGTAGCGGGCGAGCAGAGCCGCCATCTCCTCGGCGGAGACGTGGGTGTAGACCGCCATCGGGATCAGGCCGCTTCGAGGCCGCGCGGCAGCTTGAACGCCATCGTCTCGACCGCGGTTTCCAGCTCCTCGCTGTCGACGCGATAATGCGCGGACAGCAGGTCGATCACTTCGCGGACGAGCAGTTCGGGGGCGGACGCGCCGGCGGTGATGCCCAGCACCGTCACGCCCTGCAGCCAGCCGAGGTCGATCTCGCTCGCGCGCTCGATCAGCCGCGCCCGCGCGCCGCAGCGTTCGGCGACCTCGACCAGCCGCAGCGAGTTCGACGAATTGGGTGCGCCGATCACCAGCATCGCCTCGCACTGCGGCGCGATCGCCTTGACCGCGGCCTGGCGGTTCGACGTCGCATAGCAGATGTCCTCGCCGCGCGGCGCCAGGACCGCGGGGAAGCGCGTTCCGATCGCGGCGACGATCTCGGCGGTATCGTCGACCGACAGCGTCGTCTGGGTCAGGAAGGCAAGCTTGCCGATATCGGCCGGGACCAGCGCCAGGACGTCGGCGACCGTCTCGATCAGCGTCATCGATCCGTCGGGCACCTGGCCGAACGTGCCGATCACCTCCGGATGGCCGCGATGGCCGATGAACAGGATGTGGCGCCCGGCCGCGACCAGCCGCTCGGCCTGGCGATGGACCTTCGACACCAGCGGGCAGGTCGCATCGAGCCAGGTCAGACCGCGCTCGCTCGCCTTGTTGGGCACCGCCTTCGGCACGCCATGCGCCGAGAACACCACCGGCGCGTCGTCGGGCACCTCGTCGAGTTCCTCGACGAAAACCGCACCCTGATCGCGCAGGCTGTCGACGACGAAGCGGTTGTGGACGATCTCGTGGCGGACATAGACCGGCGCGCCATATTTCTCGATCGCCAATTCGACGATGCGGATCGCGCGATCGACGCCGGCGCAGAAGCCGCGCGGTGCGGCGATCAGCAGCTTGAGCGGCGGCAGCGGCTCGGGAGGGGGCAGCGCGGCAGCGCTCATCGTCGTCATCTCGGGCTCGATCGTCATCACCGGGCCGGCTCTACGCGATTGCATGATGGCACGAAAGCCGGTTCCTCTGGTCCGGGCGTCCAACTTGTGGCAAATCGCCCGCCGTCGCCTCGTTACCCAAGGATCCGTTCGTGCCCCCCATCAAAGCGTCGCTCGTTACCGCAGCCGTCCTCGTCCTGCTCGCCGGCTGCTCGAAAGACAACGAGATCGTCGATGCCGCCGGCGGCATTTCGGTGACCCGGTCGGCCTGCCCGGCGGTCGCCGTCCCCGACTATACGGGCGACGTCACTCTGTTCAATCCGCCGGCGAGCCGCGATTCGCGCGCGATCGACGTCGTCGCCGCGATCACCAACGTCCGCACCAGCTGCAACGAAAGCGGCGCCGACCTCGTCAGCACCTCCACCTTCGACGTGATCGCGCGGCGCTCCGATCCCAATGGCGCACGCGACGTGACCTTGCCCTATTTCGCCACCGTCGTGCGCGGCGGCAGCGCGATCGTCGCCAAGCGCGTCCACAATGTCACCGTCCATTTCGCCGAGGGCGAACTGCGCGCGACCGCGGCGGGCAGCGGCACCGCGGTGGTCAACAAGGCGGCGGCGACCCTGCCGGCGGAGGTCCAGCGCCAGATCACGCGCAAGCGCAAGGCGGGCGACGCCGACGCGGCGATCGACCCGATGGCGAACCCCGAGATCCGCGCCGCGGTGTCGCGCGCCAGCTTCGAATTGCTGCTGGGGTTCCAGCTCGATTCGGAGCAGCTGAAATATAACGTCACGCGGTAGACCCACTACCGCCCTCGACTTCGCCCAGCGCGGCCGTTTCCGCTCACGCTTGCGCGCCCAGCGGCTTCGTGGCGCGCAGGACCAGCGCCGCCATTGGCTCGTCACCCTTGTAGAAGCCATGGGCGGACGCGCGGTACCATTCATGTCTGTCGCCGTCGGTCAACAGCAGCGAATAGCCGGCTTGCTCGGCGAGTTGGCGCAGCTAGGCGCGCTGCATCCGGCCATTGCCCTCGACGAACGGGTGAACGGCGTTGAGTTCGTTGACGAAGTGCGCGGCGCGGTTCGCGAATGTCGCGAGATCGAGGCTTGCCAGGCCGTGCTCGGCGCGCAGCTCGTCGAAAAGGCGCTCCAGGGAGGATTCGATGAATTCGGGCGGCGGAAATGGCGCGTCTCCGCGACCGGTCGTGTAGCGCCGAAATTCGCCCGCCCATGGGTAGATGTCCTGGAACAGGTGGCGGTGAATGGCCTTGACCCCGCTCACATCGAGGCGCGTCGCGGCGGGAGGTAGGTCGTCTTCCAGCTGGCCAGCGACGATCAGCCGTTCGGCTTCGTCCAAGTCGTCCTGCGTGCGGCAATCCAGCTTGTTGCGCAGAACGTCGCTGCCGGGATAGCGAATGCGCTCATATTCGCGCTGCTCGCGCGCAGACCGGCCAAACTCTCTCATTCGGCGGCGATATTTGCCGCTCTTCGGGCCGCCAGATAGGCTGTGATGCGCGCGATACGCTCATCGCCCCTGATGCCGCGCACAATCAAGTCTCGCACGAACGCCTCACCTTCGAGGTCCGGCTTGATTCCTTCGATGTCGGCATCGACCAGCCCTTGCTCGAACCGCTGCAAGCGGCCCTCGAGGCTGTCGTCGCTGAACCTGAGCGGGGCCTTGTTTTCCATTCGACGATCTTACCACAAACCGGGTTGCCGCGTCCAAATCTCCGAGGAGATTCGGGCCATGGTACCAGTCGGGGCGTTGGTCGCTATTGTGCCGCCGAAGCAGGACGTCACCCGCAATCTTTGCCGCATCGCACCATAAGGCGATTGACTCGACTCGTGCGGCGGGCCAAGCCTGACGTCGCTGCTGCCGGGCAACCGGTGGATGGCCGCGCGGGAGAGTGTGGGTCCGGTTTGCCGGGCTCGCCGCCGAAGGAGCAACCGCCCCGGAATCTCTCAGGTCAACGGACCGCGCGGACATTTGGCACTCTGGAAAGCGTCCGGCCCCAGGCCGGGCCACCGAAGGTGTAAGCCCCGCTGAAGCGCTCGCGCTGAAGCCGGGTCAAAGCTCTCAGGTCCCGTGACAGAGGGGGTATCGGATCGAAACGGGCGGCCTCGCCGCGCGCCAGACCGGTATCCTGATGTCGTGGAGACCCCGATTGAGCGAAGATCACGCCGAACCCGAAGATCAGCTGCTGCCGCTCGACGCCTGGCATCATGCCCGCGGCGCGCGAATGGTGTCGTTCGCGGGCTACCAGATGCCGATCCAATATGAGGGCATCATCGCCGAACATATGTGGACGCGCGAGAGCGCCGGCCTGTTCGACGTCAGCCATATGGGCCAGCTGTTCCTGTCGGGCGAGGGTCTCGACGAGGCGCTCGAGGCCCTGCTGCCCGCCGACGTCAAGGGGCTCAAGCTCGGCCGGATGCGCTATTCGCTGCTGCTCGACGAGGCCGGCGGCATTCTCGACGATCTGATGCTGAGCCGCTGGAACCAGGGCATCTACATGGTCGTCAACGGGGCTGTGAAGCAGGAGGATATCGGCTGGCTGCGCGAGCATCTGCCCGACGCGATCACGATCAATCATCTCGAAGACCATGCGCTGCTGGCGCTGCAGGGTCCGAAGGCGGCCGACGCGCTGGCGCGGCACGTCACCGGCGACTACGGCCTCGACGCGCTGACCTTCATGACCGGCGGTCGCTACGAGATCGCCGGCGTCGATGCGTGGATCAGCCGTTCGGGCTATACCGGCGAGGACGGCTTCGAGATCTCTTGTCCCGCCGAAGCGGCGGAGGCGGTCGCGACGCTGCTGACCCGCGAGCCCGAGGTCAGGCCGATCGGCCTCGGCGCGCGCGATTCGCTGCGGCTCGAAGCCGGCCTGCCGCTCTACGGCCATGACCTCGATCCGGAGACCACGCCGGTCGCCGCCGATCTCGGCTTCGCGATCTCGAAGCGCCGCCGCGAGGAAGGCGGCTTCAAGGGCGCCGGCCGGATCCTCGCCGAACTCGCCGACGGCGCCATCCTCAAACGCGTCGGCCTGTTCGTCGATGGCCGCCAGCCGATCCGCGAGGGGGCGGTCGTGCTCGACGATGAGGGCAACGCGGTCGGCCGCGTCACCAGCGGCGGCCATTCGCCGTCGCTCGGGCGGCCGATCGCGATGGCCTATGTGCCGGTCGCGTCGGCGCTGGCGTCCACCCGCATCCGCGTCGCGCAGCGCGGCAGGCTGCACGAATGCGAGGTCGCCGCCATGCCTTTCGTTCCCCACCATTATCACCGCAAGGGAGCCGCAAGATGAGCCGCTATTTCACCGACGAGCATGAGTGGATCGACGTCGACGGCGACGTCGCGACCGTCGGCATCACCGACTATGCCCAGAGCCAGCTCGGCGACATCGTGTTCGTCGAGGTGCCCGCGGAGGGCAAGGAGTTCGTCAAGGGCGACGACGCCGCGGTGGTCGAATCGGTCAAGGCCGCGTCGGACGTCTATGCGCCGGTCTCCGGCACGGTGATCGAGGGCAATGCCGCGCTGGAGGGCGAACCGGCTTTGGTCAACAGCGATCCCGAAGGCGATGGCTGGTTCTTCAAGCTGACCCTGGCGGATCCCTCCGAGCTCGAAGACCTCATGGACGAGGCGGCCTACGAAGCCTTCGTCGGGAAGCTCTGACATGCGCTATCTTCCGCTGCAGCCCGCCGATCGCCAGGCGATGCTGGCGACGATCGGCGCGGCCTCGATCGACGATCTGTTCGTCGACGTGCCCGCCGCGGCGCGGCTGACCGGCCCCATCGCCGGCCTGGCCGATCATGCCAGCGAAATGGCGGTCGAGCGGCACATGGCGGCGCTGTCGCGGCGCAACCTGTCGGCGGGGGAGGCGCCCTTCTTCCTCGGCTGCGGCGCCTATCGCCATCATGTGCCGGCGACCGCCGACCATATCATCCAGCGCGGCGAATTCCTGACCGCCTATACGCCCTATCAGCCCGAGATTGCGCAGGGCACGCTACAGGTGCTGTTCGAGTTCCAGACGCAGGTCGCGCGCCTGCTCGGCTGCGACGTCGCCAACGCCTCGATGTATGACGGCTCGACCGCGTGCTGGGAAGCGATCGTGATGGCGCGGCGGATCACCCGGCGCGGCAAGGCGATCCTCTCGGCTGGACTCCATCCGCATTATGTCTCGGTCGCGCAGACGATGGCGCGCTTCACCGGCGACGTGCTGGAGACCGCTGCGCCGACGCTGGCCGCCGCCACCGACGGCGCCGCGCTGCTCGATACGATCGACGGCGAGACCAGCTGCGTCGTCGTCCAATATCCCGACATCCTCGGCCGCATCGGCGACCTGTCGGCGATCGCCGCGCGCGCGCATGAAAAGGGCGCGTTGCTGATCGCGGTGATCACCGAACCGCTTGCGCTCGGCGCGCTGAAGTCGCCCGGCGAGATGGGCGCCGACATCGTGGTCGGCGAGGGCCAGTCGATCGGCGTCGGCCTCCAGTTCGGCGGGCCTTATGTGGGCCTGTTCGCCTGCAAGGAGAAGTTCGTCCGGCAGATGCCCGGGCGGCTGACCGGCGAGACCGTCGATGCCGAGGGCAAGCGCGGCTTCGTGCTGACCTTGTCGACGCGCGAGCAGCATATCCGCCGCGAGAAGGCGACCTCGAACATCTGCACCAGCAGCGTGCTGTGTGCGCTCGCCTTCACCGTCCACATGACCCTGCTCGGCGAGAAGGGGCTGCGCGACCTCGCGATGCTCAACCATGGCCTCGCCGTGCAGGCGGCCGACCGGCTGGTGCAGGTGCCCGGCGTCGAACTGGTCAATGACGGCTTTTTCAACGAGTTCACCTTGCGGCTGCCGGTCGCGGCGCGGCCGGTGGTGCGAACGCTGGCAGACAAGGGCATTTTGGCCGGCGTGTCGCTGGGCCGGCTCTACCCGCAGGCGCCCGACCTCGCCAACGGACTCGTCGTCGCGGTCACCGAGACCGTCACCCCGCAAGACATCGAAGCGCTCGCGAACGGGCTGCAGGAGGCGCTGGCATGACCATCAACCAAAGCGGCTGGCGGCCCGAGATGCCAAGTTCGCAAAGTGGGGCAGGCCAAGCATCCGCGCCCGCCACCTTCACCGGCAATCGCGGGCTGATGCTGGAAGAGGCTTTGATCTTCGAGATTGGCGACACGGCCACCACCGGCGTCGACATCGCGCCGGTGCCCAAGGTTGCGTCGCGGCTGGGCGGGCTCGAACGCAACCGTCCGATCGGTCTGCCCGGCCTCGCCGAACCCGAGGCGATGCGCCATTATACCCGGCTCAGCCGGCAGAATTACGCGATCGACCTCGGCCTGTTCCCGCTCGGCTCATGCACGATGAAGCATAATCCGCGCCTCAACGAGAAGGTCGCGCGGATGCCGGGCTTCGCCGACCTTCACCCGCTCCAGCCGGTCGAAACCGTCCAGGGCGCGCTCGCCGTGATCGACGAGCTCGCGCACTGGCTCAAGACGCTGACCGGCATGCCGGCGGTGGCGATGAGCCCCAAGGCCGGCGCGCACGGCGAATTGTGCGGCCTGCTCGCGATCCGCTCGGCGCTCGAGGCGCGAAACGATCCCCGCGCGGTCGTGCTCGTGCCCGAGAGCGCGCACGGGACGAACCCGGCGACGGCGGCGTTCTGCGGCTATGCGGTCGAGAATATCCCGGCAACCGCGGCCGGCCGCGTCGATCTGGCGGCGCTCGAGGCGCGGCTGGGTCCCGACGTCGCGGCGGTGATGATCACCAACCCCAACACCTGCGGCCTGTTCGAACCCGACATGAAGAAGATCGCCGACGCGGTCCATGCCACCGGCGCATTCGTCTATTGCGACGGCGCCAATTTCAACGCCATCGTCGGCCGCGTCCGCCCCGGCGACCTCGGCATCGATGCGATGCACATCAACCTGCACAAGACCTTTTCCACCCCGCATGGCGGCGGCGGTCCCGGTTCGGGTCCGGTGGTGTTTTCCGCCGCCCTCGCGCCGTTCGCGCCGCTGCCGTTCGTCGAGAAATCCGACGCGGGCTTCGCACTCGTCGAGGAGGAAACCGCCGGCGAGCATCACGGGCGCACCTTCGGGCGGATGGTGGCGTTCCACGGCCAGATGGGCATGTTCACCCGCGCGCTGACCTATATCCTCAGCCACGGCGCCGACGGTCTGCGGCAGGTGGCGGAGGATGCCGTGCTCAATGCCAACTACATCCTGCGCAGCCTCGAATCGGTGCTTGATGCCCCGTTCGCGGCCAGCGGCCCGTGCATGCACGAGGCTTTGTTCAGCGACGACGGCCTCGCCGCCGGCTTCTCGACGATCGACATCGCCAAGGGCCTGATCGACGAGGGATTCCACCCGATGACGATGTATTTCCCGCTGGTCGTCCACGGCGCGATGCTGGTCGAGCCGACCGAGACCGAGAGCAAGGCGTCGCTCGACCAGTTCATCGGCGCGCTGCGCAGCGTCGCCGAACGCGCGAAGGCGGGTGATCCGGCGCTCAAGGGTGCTCCCCACCTCGCCCCGCGGCGGCGGCTCGACGAGACGCTGGCGGCGCGCAAGCCGGTGCTGGTGTGGAAGGAACCGGCGGTCGCGGCCGCGGCGGAATAGGGCAGGGGTTCTCGATCGTGCGGCGACCATTCAAGCTTCACGCACCGCCCTCGATCGACTTGGCACGTGCCGCGGCCTTGCGCCCGGCGAAATGTGCGTCGGCCTCATCATGCGGGATGCCGGGGCGTGGATCGTTGAGCGCTTCCTGAACCTTCTTCCGGAACCACGCATCATAGGCGGCGGGATCGATGATCAATTCGATCGGCAATGCGCCCTCACGCGCAGTGCGCGTCAAAAGGATACGAACCGCGTCGGAAACGGTCATCCCCATCGCTTCGAGCACTTCCGATGCGCGTGCCTTCACTGCTGGATCGATCCTGGTTTGCACCAGTGCACTGGCAGTCATCAAGCGTGGTCCTTGCGTGGTTCGGCGACGTTGTAATATTTTTGCATGACAATTTCCAGTACCGTTCGGCCGCACGGCCCCACTGGTCAGGTCCGCTCGATATGATCCGCCGGCACATGCGCCGTCAGCCACACGCCGTTGCTCGACAGCCGAAAGACGGCGCCAGCCGCTGCCATCCTGCCCGCGGCGACGCGCAGGATCACCGGTTCGCCACGACGCGCGCCGACGATCGTCGCGGTCGGCGCGTCGGGCGACAGATGGACATGATGCCGCGCCATCGGTTTCAGCCCCTCGGCCATGATCGCGGGCATGAACCGCTCGACCGTGCCGTGGAACAGAAATTCGGGAGGTTCCGCCACCGGCCAGTCGAGATCGACCGCGACCGAGTGACCCTGCCGCGCCCGGATTGAGGTTCCGTCGGCCGACAGCTCGAACCGGTTCTTGTCGCTCGCCGTGACGACCGCTTCCAGTGTCGCGCGCTCGCTGCTGTGCCCTTCGCGGCCGAGCGCGGCCAGGATCGCGTCGACCGGTGCCCAGCCGGTGGCGTCAAGCGTGATCCCCGCCGCGTCGGGTCTGTGCCGCAGCCACCAGGACAGTGCCTTCGAGAGGCTCTTCGCATCGGTCATGCCGCGCCATAAAGGCTTTTGTCGGGTGATGAAATGCGGAGCGTTGCGCGGCGTCGGTGTCGACCGGTGCGGCCATGTTGAGTGGCAGGGCGTTATCGACGATGTCGAGATGATCTGATTTCAGGATGCGCTCATGGTAATGTTTCGGTGCGTCTGTCCACCAATCGTCCGGACTGCGGTCATACCGGCCTTGGTCAAGGCGCAGGGGGTGCCGGCGTCATGGTGAACCCCTCCGCCGTCGCGCTCACGCCGGGCCGCAATTGCTGGCGGATCGAGCAGGCGACGAAGGCGAGCGTGATCGTCGACGCCGACGAATATTTTCGCGTCGCACGCGAGGCGATGCTGAAGGCGCGCCATCGGATCATGCTGATCGGCTGGGATTTCGACGCGCGGATCGTGCTGGGCGATGCCGACGACGATGGCGGGCCGGCGACGGTGGGCGAATATATCTACTGGCTGGTCGAACGGACGCCCGGGCTGGAAGTCTATCTGCTGCGCTGGGACATCGGCGCGCTGAAGGCGCTGTTCCGCGGCACGACGATTCTGACCGTGCTCAAATGGATGCGGCATCCGCGCATCCACACCCGCCTCGACGGCCATCATCCGACCGGATCGTCGCATCATCAGAAGATCGTCGTGATCGACGATTGCTTCGCCTTTTGCGGCGGCATCGACATGACCGGCGATCGCTGGGACACGCGCGACCATCGCGACGACGACCCGCGGCGCGTCAAGCCCAACGGCAAGCCCTACAAGCCCTGGCACGATGCGACCACCGCGCTCGAAGGTCCGGTTGCGGCCGCCCTCGGCGAATTGGCGCGCGAACGCTGGCAGCGTGCGGGCGGCAAGCCGCTCACTGCAGTGCCCGGCCGCGACGATTGCTGGCCGGCATCGCTTGGCATCCATTTCGACGATCTGCCGGTGGCGATCGCGCGATCGCAACCGGCGATGCCCGACGTCGAGGCCGTGATCGAGATCGAGCAACTCTATGTCGATCAGATCGCCCGCGCCGAACGCTACATCTATGCCGAAAGCCAGTATTTCGCCTCGCGCCGCGTCGCCGAAGCGATCGCCGCGCGGCTCGATGAAGCAAGTGGACCCGAGATCGTGATCGTCAATCCCGTCACCGCCCAGGGGTGGCTCGAGCCGCTGGCGATGGATACGGCGCGCGCACGGCTCTACGAAGCGCTGAAGACGCATGACCGCGATCATCGTCTGCGACTCTATCATCCGCTCACCGCGGCGGGCGCGCCGATCTACGTCCATGCCAAGATTCTGGTCGTCGACGACCGGATCCTGCGCGTCGGATCGTCGAACCTCAACAATCGCTCGCTGCGACTCGACACCGAATGCGACGTGACGATCGACGCCGAACAGCCAGGCTGCGCCATACACCGTGCGAAGATCGCGGAAATCCGTGATGGCCTGATCGGCGAGCATCTGGCGGTGGCGCCGGAGGAGGTTGCCGCCGCGATCGCATCCTGCGGCTCGCTGATCGCGGCGATCGAGTCCTTGCGCGGTGAGGGCAAATCGCTGTCGGATTACGTGACGCCCAATCTGTCCGAAGTGGAAGCGTGGCTCGCCGACAATGAAGTGCTCGACCCGGAAGGACCCGGCGAGATGTTGGAGCCATTAAACCGCCGCGGCCTCTTCCGTCGTCTCGGCCGTCACCGCAAATAGCCCAGGCCGAATATCGCGCCGATGTAAAAGCGGCAAAAGTACAGGCAAGAGTTCGAGAATATCCTGTTCCCCGGCGAAAGCCGGGGCCCAGGAGTCACACGCTCCGAGTGCGCGACTCCTGGGCCCCGGCTTTCGCCGGGGAACGTGCTTCTTTCTCTGCCCGCTCTTTTACTCCTATTGCGTGCCGACCAACTAAGCCGCTCGATTGTCGCGCTTTTTGCTTCAATTGGGATCGTCGCTGCAGTGCCGGGGGAGATTTTCGCAGTCCGAACGGTTCGCCGGACAAGTCGTGGATGATTTTTTCGGCAAATGGTGTAGTTTGACGAAGATCAGCCATCGCGGCGATTGGCCGCGACTGTCGTGATGGCCGTCGCCGGGAAACCGAACCATTTTGGACCGGTCGGGCGACAGAATGGATTGAGTCGTCGATACAGACTAATCCCCAGCGAAGGGAGCATCGCCGTGTCGGCGCCCAGCGATCTCGTCTATTTCCGCGTCCGCGCGCTGGAAGAGCGGCTGCGCGCGGCGCGCACGCGCAACGGCCGGGCGCGTGCCGTCCATCTCGATCTGGCCTTGAAGTACGAGCAGCGTGCGCTTGGATTGCCCGATGCCGAGGGCGAAGACGGGGCGGAGCCTCCGGCGCCCGGTCCGCGCTAGGCGTCGCGTCCAAACCGGTCGCCGCCGTGCGGAAAGCAGGTGACTCGCGCCACGGTTGCGATAGCGTCGCCGCTGCAAACGTTCGGAGTCTTTCATGGATCAGTCGCCGCAGGGCTGGAGCAGCCTCGCCATCACCCGATCATCGCGATGCGGTGTGACACGATGAGCGAAGACCCCTGGATCCTCGCCGACGCCGGCGCCGAAGACCGCCGCCATGCGCCGGCCACCTTGCGCAATCGCGACGCGATCGTCGCGGTGCTGCGCGATGTGCTGCCGGCCGACGGACTCGCGCTGGAAATCGCCAGCGGCAGCGGCGAACATGTCGTCCACTTCGCCCAATCATTCCCCGACCTCGACTGGCAGCCGAGCGATCCCGACGTGCAGGCGCTGCGGTCGATCGCGGTCTGGAGCCGTGACGCCGGCGCCGGCAATCTCCGTGCGCCGCTGCGGATCGATGCGGCGTCCGCCGACTGGCCGGTCGACCGCGCCGATGCGATCCTGTGCATCAACATGATCCACATCAGCCCCTGGGCCGCGACCGAAGGCCTGATCGCCGGCGCCGCACGGCGGCTGGCGGTGGGCGGCCCGCTCTATCTCTACGGTCCCTTCACCCAGGCCGGCGTGCCGACCGCGCCGAGCAATCTCGACTTCGACGCTTCGCTGCGCGCGCGCGACCCGGCCTGGGGTCTGCGCGCGCTCGATGATGTCACCGCGCTGGCGGCAGCGCATGGCTTGGCGCTCGAGCGCGTGGTCGCGATGCCGGCGAACAATTTGTCGGTGGTCTACCGCCGGTCGTCGCCATGACGACGTATCGCGTCGATCTCGCCGGCACCCGCCACGTCTTCGACGATCTGCGGCACGTGCTGGCCGCGGCCTCGCCGCTGCGCTCGGGCGACTCGCTGGCGGGAATCGCCGCAGACAGCGCCGAGCAGCGGGTGGCGGCGCGCTATGTCCTCGCCGATCTGCCGCTGTCCCGCTTTCTCGACGAACTCGTGATTCCCTATGAAAGCGACGAAGTCTCCCGCCTGATCGTCGACGCCCATGATCCCGCCGCGTTCGCGCCGATCGCGCACCTCACTGTCGGCGGGTTCCGCGAATGGCTGCTCGACAACGCGACCGACGGCGCGGCGCTGGCCGCGGCGGCGCGCGGCATCACGCCCGAAATGGCGGCCGCGGTCTCGAAGCTGATGCGCAACCAGGATCTGGTCGCGGTCGCGCGCAAGATCAATGTCGTCACCGCCTTCCGCACCACGATCGGCCTGCCCGGCCGGCTGTCGGTAAGGCTCCAGCCCAATCACCCCACCGACGATGTCGGCGGCATCGCCGCCTCGATCCTCGACGGGCTGCTGCTCGGCGCGGGCGACGCGGTGATCGGCATCAATCCGGCCGGTGACAATGTCGAACAGGCCGGGCGGCTGCTGACCCTGCTCGACGATGTCCGCCTGGGCTGGGCGATCCCGACACAGAGCTGCATTTTGACCCACGTCACCAACACGCTGGCGCTGATCGAGCGCGGCGCCCCGGTCGATCTCTGCTTCCAGTCGATTGCCGGCACCGAAGGCGCCAATCGCGGCTTCGGCATCGATCTTGCCGTGCTGGCCGAGGCGCATGACGCCACCCGCGCGCTCGCGCGCGGCACCGTCGGCGACAATGCGATGTATTTCGAGACCGGCCAGGGGTCGGCGCTGTCGGCCGGCGCGCATCATGGCGTCGACCAGCAGACGCTCGAGGCCCGCGCTTATGCCGTCGCCCGCGCGTTCGATCCGCTGCTGGTTAATTCGGTGGTCGGCTTCATCGGGCCCGAATATCTCTATGACGGCAAGCAGATCTTGCGCGCGGCGCTGGAGGATCATTTCTGCGGCAAATTGCTCGGCCTGCCGATGGGGCTCGACATCTGCTACACCAACCATGCCGAGGCCGATCAGGACGATATGGACATGATCCTGACGATGCTGGGCGTGGCGGGAGTCAGCTTCGTGATGGGCGTGCCCGGCGCCGACGACATCATGCTCAACTACCAGTCGACCAGTTTCCACGACGCGCTCTATCTGCGCGAAACGCTGGGCCTGCGGCCCGCGCCCGAATTCGAGACGTGGCTGCAGGGCAACGGGTTGATGGACGCCGCGGGACGCATCGCCGACGCCGGCCCCGCCGCCCTGCCGGCGCGGGCGATTCCCGCACTGGGCGTGCTCGATGCCTGAGCCGCCGATGGATCGCGCCGCGCGCCTGCGCGCGCTGACGCAGGCCCGCGTCGCGCTGGGCCGCGTCGGCCAGGCGCTGCCGACCGGCGCGATGCTCGACTTCCAGCTCGCCCACGCCCGCGCCCGCGACGCGGTCCACGCCGAACTGACCACCGACGGCTTCGCCGCCGCGATCGGCCGCAATGTCATCGAGGTGCGGAGCCGGGCGTCGGATCGCTCGACCTATCTGCGCCGCCCCGATCTCGGCCGCCTGCTCGACCCGGCCGATGCGGCGCCCCTCCAGCCAGCGGGCGCCGACCTCGCGATCGTCATCGCCGACGGCCTGTCGGCGACCGCGGTCCACGCCCATGCCGCTTCGCTGGTGACCGAACTCTGCGCGCGCCTTTCCGACTGGCGGATCGCGCCGATCGTGCTGGCGCGCCAGGCGCGGGTCGCGCTGGGCGACGAGATCGGCGCGGCTTTGGGCGTCGATCTGGTCGCGCTGCTGATCGGCGAGCGGCCGGGCCTCAGCGCCCCCGACAGCCTCGGCGCCTATCTGACCTGGCAGCCGCGCCCCGGCCGGCTCGACAGCGAGCGCAATTGCGTCTCGAACATCCGCCCGCCGCACGGCCTCGGCTATGCGGCGGCGGCGGACCGCATCGCCTGGCTGCTGCGCGCGGCGCGCGACCTGCGGCTGACCGGCATCGGGTTGAAAGAGGACGCGATGCTGCCAAAGCCATAGCCCTCGCCCGCTTGCGGGAGAGGGCGAGGAAGGTCGATCGTGCCCCCGGCACGATCTTGAATTGCCGGGGGCAATTCAACCTTCCTCGGCTCGCGCAGCGAGCCAGGGTGAGGGCCTGAAGGGCGAGCCACGCTCACAGGCCCTCACCCTCGCCGCCTTCGGCGTCTTTCCCTCTCCCGCAAGCGGTAGAGGGTAGGGGCTACTTCGCCGCCCCCGGCTTCGGCAGCACCGTCAGCGAGAAGCTCTTCGCCGGCACCAGATATTTCGCCGCCACCGCCTGCAGGATCGGCGCGGTGATCGCCGAGAGATCGTCCTGCGCCGCGAGCACCGCCGTCGCCAGCCGCGGGTCGGTCGAAACGCCGCCCAATTGCTCGATCCAGAACGTATTGCCGCTCGATGCGCGCGCGACATATTGCCGCATCGGCCCCACCGCGCGTTCCAGCTCGTCGGCGGTGACCGGCGACTTGACCAGGTCGGCGGCGGTTTCCTGCGCCATCTTGTAGAAGGCGGCGACCTTCTCCGGCTCGATCTGGCTCAGCGCCACGAAATAGCCGCCGGTATCCATGCCGACCGGCCAGCTCGCCGTGACATAAGGGCTGTAGCTCGCGCCCTGCTCCTGCCGGAACCGCTCGAACAGCCGGTCGCTGAAGATCTGCGACAGCACTTCCAGCCGCCGGCTCTCGGCGATGCCGGCGACGCCGCCGCCGGTCGGCCAGGCGATCATCGCGGCCGCCTGGTCGGCCGCGCCATTGTGATAGCGCAGTACTGGCCTGGTGTTGTGCGGCGGGAACCGGGCAGGGGCGCCCGGGCCGGTCACCGGCTTGCGCGCCGGCAGTTCGCCGAAGGTCCTGGCGGCGGCGGCGATCGCCTTTTCGGCATCGAAATCGCCGAAGATCAGCACCTCGATCGGGCCTTCCTTCAGCAGCGGCTCGAAATGCGCGCGGAAGGATTTTTCGTCGAGCGCCGCGATCTCCTCGCGCGTCGGCGAGGTCCAGCGCGGATCGCCGCTCTTCAGCAGCGACGGCATTTCGCGGCCCATCACCGCCTGGGCATTGGCGAACTGACCCTCGTAACCGGCCAGCAGCGCCGCGCGCAGCCGGACGAGCGGCGCCGGGTCCCATTTGGGGAAGCGCAGCTGCGCCGCCATCAGATGGAGCTGGTCCTCCAGATCATTGGCGCGGGTGATGCCCTTCAGCTCGAACGCATCCTCCTCGGTATCGAAATTGATCCCGATCCGTCGCGCGCTGGTCAGCCGGTCGAGTTCGTCGGCGCCGAGATCGCCGATGCCGCTGGCGTAGAGCACCGATTCCCCCGCCCAATGCGGCGTCTGCTTCTTCGCCGGCAGACTCCGGACGCCGCCGCCGAACCGCGCCGTGACCAGGATCTTGTTCGATTCGGACGAGTTGGGAAACAGCACCAGCCGCACGCCGTTCGACAGCTCCACCGTTTCCATCTCGAGCGAGGCCAGCGGCGTGCGCGTCACCACAGTCGCCGGGGTGGTGCCGATCGGCGGCACGCGATCGAAGCCGATCGCGGCCTGGTCGGTCCGCGCCTTGCCGTCGAACTTGATCTCCGCCGCCATCGCCGCGGCCAGCTCGGTCTCGCCATTCTCGACTCGCGTCGGGCTGATCAGCAAGGCGCGCTGCGCGGTGCCGGTGAACAGCCGCCGGGTCGATTCGAGCATCTTGGCGGGCGTCGCCTGCCCCTTCATGCCGCGGAAGATGTTCAGGATGATCTCCGGCGACGTCGTCGTCTCGCGGATGTTGACCGCCTGCAATATGTCGTCGGCCTGCTTCGCCGCCGCTTCGGTCCGCGCGGTCTGGACCTGGACGTTGAGCGCTTCGTCGAGTTCCTGCCATTCGCGGTCGATCTCGATCTGGCTCGGCGCCACCGCCATCGCCTCGGCGATCGCGCCGCGCACGTCGGTCAGCGCGGTCTTCCAGTCTGCGCCGATCGGCTGGATGAAGGTGTAGGTGGCGTTGGCCGACCGGGCGATGTCGTCGAGCCCGACCTGCGCGGCGATATAGGAGCCGCCGGCGCGGGCGCGGGTCTCGAGCCGCCGGTTGATCAGCATCAGCGCCAGCTGGTCGAGCATCTTGCCCTGGTTGTAGACGATTGTATCGTCCTTGAACCGCCACGGCCGCAACGTCGCCGTCGTCAGCAGCGGCGGCAGCGACGCATCGACCAGCACGCCGCTGACCGGACGGCCGGGATCGGGATCGCCGAAATCGGGATCGGCGGGGTTGGGGCCTTTCGCCGTCCAGGCCGAGAAATATTTCTGGATCATCTGCTCGAACAGCAGCGGATCGCCGTCGCCGACGATCGAGATCACCACCCGCGACGGCCGGTACCAGCGGTCGTGGAACGCGCGCAGCCCGTCCGCGGTCGCGCCGTTCAGCGTCTCGATCGTGCCGATCGGCATCCGGCTGGCGAGCGGCTGGCCAGCGAAGAACAGGCTCTGCTGGACCTCGAACGCGCGCCGCTGCGGCCCCTGCGATTCGCGGTTCTCGGCCAGCACCACCGGCCGCTCGCTGTCGACCGTCGCCTGCGTGAAGGTGGGCCCGGTCATCATGCCGGAGAGCATGCGCATGCTCTCGTCGAGGCTGTCGCGCGTCGCGCGCGGCAGATCGAGCTTGTAGATCGTCTGCGTCGGCGTGGTCTGGGCATTGGTGTCGCTGCCAAAGGTGGCGCCCAGCCGCTGCCAGATCCGCTTCGCCTCGCCATCGGGCACGAAGGTCGATCCGCGGAAGGTCAGATGCTCGATGAAATGGGCGAAGCCGCGCTCGGCATCGCTCTCCATCAGCGATCCGGCATCGACCGCGACCCGGATCGAGACCTGCCCGGGCGGCACACCGTTGCGGCGCGTCGCATAGCGCAGCCCGTTGGGCAGCACGCCGAACCGCCACGCAATGTCGGGCGGGATGTCGCTATGCTCGTACAGCCAGGGCGTCGGCGCGACGACGGGGGCCGGCGGCGTGGCGGGCATCGGCGCCTGCTTGACCGAAGGCGGCGTCGCGGCGGGCTGCCGGGCGTCCGCAATCTGCGGGGCGACCAGGCCGAGTATGAGGAGGGGAAGGGCGAAGCGGGCGAAACGCCGATACTCGGAGCGCATATCCTGCAGAGCTTACCGGCCTTTGCCGACGCCCGCCAGTGACATCGGTCGAAAGTGCGGGGGTAATCGGGTGAACGGGTTGGCCGGTGAAGGGGACGGGGCTGAGTCGGGCGCGGATCCCGGACCACCCCTCACTATCACCACCTGTCGTTATGGGCAGCTGCCGCGCCCGCCGCGATCACCGTAAATCGCCGTGGCGAGCGCGCAGGACGGGGGCGACGGGCCGCCGGCACCGCCGAACACTGGGCCGAACACCGGAGAACAGCATGGACGCGCCTGAAACGATCGAAGATCTTCGCGCCCGTATCCGCTGGGAACAGCAACGGACCGGTTATCCCGAGGGCTTTCCCGCGCTCCCCGACATTCCGGCCGGCCGCTACACGTCGCCCGAATTCCACGAGCTCGAGCTGAGCCGGCTCTGGCCGAAATCCTGGCTCTATGCCGGCCATCGCGATCAGCTGCCCGCCGTCGGCAGCTACATCCTGTTCGATCGGGTGCCGCGGATGCCGGTGGTGATCGTGCGCACCGATACCGGGTTCAATGCCTTCTACAACACCTGCTCGCATCGCGGCGGCTGTCTCGTCACCGAGCGCGAGGGGCACTGCCCCGGCAAGCGGCTGGTCTGCGGCTACCACGCCTGGACCTATGATCTCACGGGCCGGCTGATCGGCGTTCCCGACAGCCGCGATTTCCTCGATCTCGACAAACCGGCGCGCGGGCTCGTCAGCCTCAAATGCGAGACCTGGGGCGGCTGGATCTTCGTCAACGCCGATCCGGACGCGGTTTCGCTCGCCGACTATCTCGGCACGCTGACCACGCGGATGGCCGAATTCGATCCCGACAATCTGGCGCTGATCGCGCGTTACGAATTCGACGTGGCGTGCAACTGGAAGATCCTGATGGACGCCTTCGCCGAGAATTATCACTTCGTCTCGGTCCACAAGGGCACCGTCGGCCTGCCCGGGCCCAAATGCGCGGTCGAGCATCGCGGCACCGTGATGTCGCTGTACGAGAACGGCCATTCGCGCAACTGCCTGCCGTGGAACACCGGCTTCGAACCGCGCGAGAGCGCGTCGGAGGAAACCGGCTTCAGCATGGGGATGGGCGGAATACCGGACATCCCCAGCGTCGGCGAGCTGCCGCGCCAGTTCATCATCGCCTATACCTGCTTCCCCAACCTCACCACGCCGACCTATGCCAACGGCTTCCCGCTGCTGCTGTTCTGGCCCAACGGCGTCGGCGCCAGCAAGTTCGAGGTCGTCTGGTTCGGCCTGCCGCACGGCGAGGCGACCCTGCCGGCCGCCTGGCAGGAGAAGATCGACGCGTTCGACGTTATCCTCGCGGAAGATCTCACTTTCCTGCCCAGCGTGCAGCGATCGGCAGAATCGCCGGCGTTCCGTTCACTCGTGCTCAACTATCAGGAGCGCCGGATCTATCATGCCCACGAACAGATCGACCGTGTGATCGGCCCCGAACACGTCCCGGCCGGCCTGCGCGTGAAAGCCGTTCTCGCCGACTATCTCGCCGGGTTGAAGACGTCGTCTGCATCGGCGCCGGAGCCTGAACCCGCCGGCGCCTGAAAAAGGGGGCCGGGCATGCATGAAGACGGCACGCCTCTTCCATAAGCCGCACATAACGCTCTATCTGCTCCCGGTCCGGGGACGTTCAGGAAAGAGGCGGCACATGGGTTGCAAGACAGGCAGATTCGCGGCGACCGCATTCCTCGCAACACTGGCAGCGGCCGGGACCGCGCAGGCGGCGGAAACCCCGCTGCGCCCCGACCAGGCCAGCTTCCGCGCGCTCTACAAGGAACTGGTCGAGGCCGACACCAGCATCACCACCGGCAGCTGCACCGCGCTCGCCGACAAGGTCGAAGTCCGCCTGAAGGACGCCGGCTTCACCGACGCCGACATCACCCGCTTCGCCGTGCCCGAGCATCCGAAGGAGGGCGGCCTCGTCGTCATCCTGCCCGGCAGTTCCAGGACCTTGAAACCGATCCTGCTGCTCGGCCATATCGACGTCGTCGTCGCCCGGCGCGAGGACTGGACCCGCGATCCCTATCAGCTGATCGAGGAGGGCGGATATTTCTATGGCCGCGGCACGTCCGACATGAAGGCGATGGACGCGATCTGGATCGACATGCTGATACGCTTCAAGCGCGAGAAATATCGTCCGAAGCGCACGCTGAAACTGGCGCTGACCTGCGGCGAGGAGACCAGCACGGCGTTCAACGGTGCCCGCTGGCTGGCGCAGAACAAGCGCGACCTGATCGACGCCGAATTCGCGCTCAACGAGGGCGGCGGCGGCCGCACCGACGGCCACGGCACGGTCAAGGAAATGCGCCTCCACGTCGGCGAGAAATCCGCGGTCAATTATCGCATCGAGGCGACCAACCCGGGCGGCCACAGCTCGGCCCCCGTGCGCGACAATGCGATCTACGAACTCGCCGACGCGCTCGCCAGGGTCCGTGACCATGAATTCCCGCTGATGCTCAACGACACCACTCGCGCCTTTTTCACCAAGGTGGGCGCGTCGCGGACCGACGAGACCGGCAAGGCGATGACCGCGATCGTCGCCAACCCGCAGGACAAGGCGGCCGAGGCGATCCTCAACGCCGACAAGAGCTACCACTCGATGCTGCGCACCACCTGCGTCGCGACCCTGCTCGATGGCGGCCATGCCAACAACGCACTGCCGCAGCGCGCCGGCGCGAACATCAACTGCCGGATCTTCCCGGGCGTCGCGGCCGAGGATGTCCGCGTCGCGCTCGAACAGACGATCGCCGATCCGCGGATGACGGTCAAGCAGAGCGACGATCGCGGCCCGCTCGCCAAAGCCCCGCCGCTCGCGCCCGCGATCCTCGGCCCCGCCGAGAAACTCGTCGCCAAATATTATCCCGGCGTGCCGCTGGTGCCGGTGATGTCGACCGGCGCCACCGACGGCATCTATCTCGAGGCCGTCGGCATCCCGTCCTACGGCCCACCCGGCCTGTATGGCGACCCCGACGGCAACGGTACGCACGGCCTGAACGAGCGCGCGATCATCAAGGCGGTCTATACCGGCCGCGATTTCCTGACCGAACTGGTCAAGGCCTACGCATCCCGCTGAGCTGGATGAGGGATGACGACATGCGTACCAGATTGAGCATCTGCATCAGGAAGGCGCGCTACCCGTCCGAACGGGAAGCGCTGCTGGTGATCGAGCGCGCCAGCCTCCCGCTCAGGCCCTATCGCTGCGACCGCTGCCGCCAGTTCCACCTGACTAGCCGCACCAAAGGCAAGCGCATCCCTAATTCGCGGACGCTATACTAAATTATGCGAACGCCATCGCCCTGACTCCCGTCAGCCGGCGTTCAGCTTGCCAGCCACGCGAGCGCTTCCTGCTCGCTGGTGAAGTATCGAAAAGCAGGGTGTGGGGCCAGACGCTCCGTCTGCAGTTTCAGGAGTGTGCTGGCGACCAGACCCGCCGATTTCAGCAGGCCATTCTCGACCCACCACCGCAGCTCCTCGCTGACGGTTGCTGTGTCGCTTCGTGGCAGCACGGCCGTCTGGCGCATGTCCGCGAGGACGGAGAAGTGCGGGCCGCTTGCCCTCAACCGCAGCACGCGCTTCCTCACATCCTGCTGAAAGCGGACGATTTCCTCGGCGTCGGCCTGTCCGAATAGTTCAAAGCGGATAAGCCGCTTCTCAGGATCCACGCTCAATTTATACATGATCCCTGCCACCCAATGCGTATCGGCCGCCTCGCAGATCGCGATCCAGCCCGGACGCATCCGCCGCCGTTTTGGTTCCGGCTGGCGATGCGGTCACCTGCGCGCTCGAGAACTTCGGTGACGCCCTATCTAACCCCTTTTCGGCCCGCGCGCACCCATTGCAGCCGGGCGCAGATGCTTTACCCCTCCATCATCCGGGTGCGCGGCGCCCGGCAAGGGGGGCCGGCCATGCTGATCGCGCTGTTGATTCCACTCGTCCTCGCAATGCTGGTCTGCTGCGGCAATCTGATCCGCGTGGCGGCGGCGAAGCGAGTCACACCCGGCTTCGAGGCGGTGGTGCTCGGCGCGGTGGCCAATTTCTTCGACACGCTCGGCATCGGCTCGTTCGCGCCGACCATGACGTGGCTGAAATTCCGCAAACTCGTCCCCGATCGCATGATCCCCTCGACGATGCTGGTCGGCTATACCCCGCCGTCGATCGTCCAGGCGCTGATCTTCCTCGTCCTGCTCGGCGTGTTCGTCGATCCGCTGCTGCTGGTCGGCTGCGTGATCATGCTGGTGGCGGGCGCGCTGCTCGGCGCGCCGCTCGTCGCCCGGACCAATGTCAGGATCGTCCAGCTCGCCGTCGCCGGCGCCCTGCTCTGCGCGGCGAGCTTCTACGCGCTCGCCAACCTGCACATGATGCCCGGCGGCGGCACCGCCACGTCGCTGCCCGTGCTGCTGATGATCGCCGCGATCCTCGCCAATTTCGTCTTCGGCGTACTGCTCAATTTCGGGGTCGGTAATTATGCGCCGACCCTGGCGATGCTCAGCCTGATGGGCATGGACCCGCGGTTGAGCTTCCCGATCATGGCCGCCGGCGCGTCGATCGCCGGCACCGCGGCCAGCGCGCAGTGCATCCGGCTCGGCACCATCGACGTCAAGATCGCCACTGGCCTGGCGATCGGCGGTATCCCGGCAGTCCTCGTCGCGGCATTCATCGTCAAGGGCCTGTCGGTCGAGCTGCTGCGCTGGCTCGTCATCGTCGTGGTGGTCTATGCAGCGATGGTCATGCTCCGCACCGCGCTGATGCGGCGCGGCGATGGGGGCGACGGGCTGGAACGGGCGGAGGCGATGTGATCGCATCGGTCCCTATTTGCTCAAGAGGATGCTGAAGCGCCCTCTCCGCCAGCTTTGCCCACACGATCAGAATTTGAGGTGTCTGGAATTTCTCATGCTTAAACCAAGTCTTTCAAGCCATGTCAGGCTTTCGCTTGTGCCCATCATGATGTTTTTCTGGGCGGTGCCGACGGTCTCCCATGGCAAAGGCCATCAATCTGACGAGAAGTGCACCGCCCATAAGGCCCAGACTTTGACCATCGCCGAGGCTTCACAGAACCGAAGGTCGCTCGAACAGGTTTGCATCAAGCTCAGCGGGATTATTGATGGATCAACATTATACCACGACTTGGACGATGTTTATCGGGATACGAAGGAGTGGCGCGATCATGATCCAAAACTGCGGATGGTCTCGCGTATCGGTTTGAGGCCGTTTCCGGAAAGCGTGGAAGTGGCTTCGAGCACGTCAGGGGTGCACCGCGTAACCCTGATTGGACGGCTGCATGATTGCAGCAGGGATTGGAGAACCCGTGAAACCGATGACGGTGAATTTGTCATCAGCATGGGCAGTGGCTGGTGTCACTACAACTCCGGCGCAGTCCTTACCCCGATTTCGATTGTCACCCAAGAATTGATCATGGTTACCCGAAAGAGCGGGAGACAAGAATGGCGGCGATTTGGCGATATAACACCATCGAAAAAGGACTCTGTTTTAGCTGCCGAAGCACTGACATTCCTTGATCTCTTGATTGATGCCGTTCACCGGACGGATAGGCGGGTAGTGCTAGATCTTCACGGCTATTCGCTGATTGACATTGAACCCGATGGGTCAAACTTGGCCGTAAGTGAATCGGAAAGTGTCGCGGGTTCGGACGCGCAAAGCGTGCTGGACCTCTGGTTCGGCAATTCCGGTACAATTCTGTCGCAAGTGCATTTGAAGACCGAACGCCCAAATGTCAGATTTTTCGAGCCCAGATGGAACACGGATGATTGGCCGGAAATATGGGCCTGTTGGGGAACGGGTTCATTTCCCGAGGATAGGTGGCCGATCAGCAGTATGGACGCCGTGAATGTGGTTGGAAGGCCCTATGCCTGCGTGAAGCTGGTGAAGGAACGCCGTTCGATGGGATCGTCCGATACCGTGACCGAGGTTTGGACAGCGCAGACATTGGGAGGTCCCACGGTGCTGAAAGAGCCTGCAAGATAGCAGCTTGTGCGGATCCGACCAGTGCGCACGAAAGGCGCCTGCTGCCGCAAACCTCACGCCCCGCCAGCAATCCACGCCCCATGGATCCCAGGCGGCACGCGATGCGGAGTCCGCACCGTCGCAACCGGCGCCAGCCCCAAATCGCCCGCCTCAAGAATCTCCAGCGCCGTCGACCCGCCGTCCGCCTCGATCACGAACCCGATCAGCCACCCGTCATCCTCCGCGGCATCCGCCGCGCGCGGCACGAACACGAACTCGCCGGCGATCCGGCCCGGGCCGAAGTCGTGCACCTGCCGCGTCCCGTGCGCGATATCATGCTTGATCAGCGGCGCCTCGCCCACCAGCGTCTCGGTCATCGTTTCGGGTAGTCCCAGCGCGTAGGCGTAGCGGTAAGGCAGGCCCGTGCGACGCGCGTCGAACACGGGCAGCTCCTGCGGCGCGGGATCGAGCATGCGGCGCTCGACCTGTCCGGCCGCCGCGTCGATCGTCCAGCGTTCGAAGCCGCGCGGCAGCGCGTCGGGGCCGCTATTATCGTCGGCGAACATGCGATCATAGGCGATCACGTCGATCACCACCCGGCCGTCGGGCAGATCGAAAGCGTTGGCGTTGTGGAATACGAAGCAGGGATCGATCGGCACCCAGATGATGGCGTCGGCATCGCCGTCGCGCGGCAGCAGGCCGATCCGGGCGCGATGCCGGTCGTTCCAGCGATACGGAAAGCCATGCCCCGCCAGAACCACACGCATCGACAGCGTCAGCGGCAAGTCCAGGATCACCACATAGCGCTCGGTGATCGCGCAGTCGTGGATCAGCGGCCCATGGTCGACCGGAATCGTTACCGATCGGCGGACGCGGCCGGCGATATCGATCACATCATAGCGCACGCGCCTGGGATCGGTCGCCTCATAGCAGATTGCGTGGAGCTCGCCGGAGTTCGGATCGCGGCGCGGGTGCGCGGTGAACGATCCCGGCAAGGTGCCGCCGAAATCGTCATAAAGCTGGCCGCCCAATTCCTCGTCGAAGCGCACCGGCGTGCTGCCCGCCTCCACCAGCGCCCAGCCCGCGCCGGCGTGACCGATCACGCTGGTGTTGACGGTGTCGAACACATGGCGCGATCCCGGCGCGGCCGGCAGCCCGGTCGCTTTCGCCACGGCCTCCGACCGGATCCAGCGGTTGCGATACCAGAGTGCGCGGCCGTCGCGGATGCGGATGCCGTTGAGCATGCCGTCGCCGGTGAAGAAGTGATAGGTCCGCGGGTCCGGCGCGGCGGGGTTGGGCCCGATCCGCACATAGCGTCCGTCGAGTTCGCGCGGGATGTTGCCCTCCACGACGAGGTCGGTCAGCGTCAGCTCCTCGGTCATTGGTGCATGGATGCCGGAGAGCAAAGGATGGGGCGCGTCACGGGGCGGCAGGCGCCAGCGATTGAAGGCGGCCACGCCGGCGATGACCGGCGACGAGATCATGGTGACCGCCTTCTGCGCAGCGTCCGCCAGCCACTGGACGGTCGGGGAGGGGCGGGGCCGCGTCACGAGGATCGGTCTTCTGCGCTGACACGCGGCCCGCGCGGCCACGAAGCCCGCGATCGAGCGGCCTGGTGTTGCGCGCGTGTCGCAATGACCATCATGTCCTGCTCTTCCGTTGGTCGGCGCCTGTTCGCTGATAGGTCCGCCCGGCCGAACATGCGAGCGCCATCGGGTGGACGCGGATCGGGGTGGTGGCCCTCGTCCGTCTTCCCCGGGAAAGCGCATGGACGCTGACTTTGCATGTCAAGCATCACCCATTTTCGTCATCCCGGCGAAAGCCGGGACCCATGAACACCGCCCTTTCCGGCAATTCGGAGACTATGGGTCCCGGCTTTCGCCGGGATGACGGCGTATAGAGGCGGACATGCCGATCACACGATCGCCCTGATGTCTGCGCCAGGATTTGCCAGGAATACCCTTGGTCGACGGCACCACTTGCGCATGTGACGAGAGGCACATGGCCGGGTGTCCCGGCCTGCTATGACCGATCCTCTACTTTGAAGGGAAAGCTGACGATGACCAGCACCACTGAAAAGCCGACCAGAGCGGAGACGCTCGACGATGCCGCGCTCGACCATGCCGTGGGTGGTGGAAGAACCTACACCGGTGGCCGGTTCCAGCTCGATATCGCGGGACATAATGTCGGCTACCTCAATCCGCCCGCCCCATCGCCGCCCCCGCCCCCTCCGCCGCCCCCGAAGCCGTAACGGCACCGCGGCGGGCCACCGCGTTTGGTCGTCATGGGCGCGGTGAGAGTCTCGAACCGCGGCGGTCGGCCGCCAACGCCATTTCCTGTTGCAAAGCCGGCGCCCGATGGCGGACATCGGCGTATGACCAAAGATGGCCGCCCATCCCTGATCAACGACATCAGGCTCTTTGCCGGAGACCACACCTCGTATCTGGAGGGACAGCAGGAAGCCGTGGCTTACGCCCGCCGGATTGCCTGGTTCCTGAACAGTGAGGGTTTCAGTCTCGGCGCATTTCCGGCGCTCTACGTGTCGTTTACGCCATCGCTGCCGCCCGGCATGGTTCGGGTGACGGGTAATCACGCCGAGTGGTGGCATCGATACGTTCACATCGGCGTGACAGCAGATTTTCCCAACGGTCCGAACACGCTCGAAGTCGTCAGGCGTGGCGTCGCAGCCGCGCTCCTCGCGATGCGGCCTGATCAGGTCGATCTGATTGACCGCGCCGATGCGATCGTTCGCGATCAGGGCAATCGTCTGCGCTTCTTGTTGAAGCGTCGCGAAACAGGAAAGTTGATCATCGAGATTTCGTTCAATATCGAGCCATGGCCGAATCCATCCTGGCTGTACGTCTCCCATACCGACAAGGCGACCGCTACATACCGGGAGGCCGACCCGATTGCCCTGGGCTGGTATTTGGAGGGATTCGACCTTGTTGGCAGCATCAGGCTTCAGGACGCAATCAACCTGACGGAGAAGCCTCACCGACCGGTGATGTCGTCCGTCGTCAAGTGGCGCGGCTAGTGGGTCCGCGGTTGTTCATCGCTGCTTGAAAGCCGACTGATCCAAATCTGTCTTGCGCGTGCCCCCTTGCGCACGTGAACCAGAGGCCTGGAAACGGACCGGCAGGGCAGGGGAAGAAAAGCCGCCGGTCGGCAAGTGCCCGTCTTGCATATAAGTCAGATCGGGCTGAGATCCGTATCGGGCGCGCATTTCCGGGACATTTCGGGCGTAGGCGCACTGGCCAAGATCGTCGCGCTGCTCCGGCGGGCAGGGCGCAGCGTCGACGTCGTCGGCGATAACGAGGCGAGCGCCGACATCGTCGACACGTTCGCGTGGCGCGACAAGACCGGCGTGGAGATGGGCGTCGTGCCGCATTGATTGGGGGAGAGGGCCAATCGATGGAGCGCCGCCCGATCGCCGACAAGGGCGTTGAGAGTTTCATCCCGCATCCATTTCGGCCAATGGCGGATCAGGGTTGGAGAGCATGATGAGCGATTCGTCGAAAGCATGGGATGGCGCACTGGTTCGCCAATGGCTGGAAAGCCGTTTCGAGGCCGCGAGACTCGATCAGGCGGCGGCAGACAAGCGGGGCTATGAGGCTCAGGACGATTATGACAAGGCAGCCGCCGAAGAATGGGTCTGCCGAATCCTGAAGACCGCTGAATGCACGAATGATCAGGCTGCATTCGCCGGGCGCCTCAAGGCTCTTCTCGGTCATGATGAGTATCGGATCACGGGCATTTATGACGATCGGCGCTTCGAGAGATATGTCCGGGCCAACCTTAGAAAACTGACCAAAATGACCAAGACGAATGACGGGTTCGAGAACAGGTTGCGCTATCAGTGAGCGCTTCGGGTTTAAACGTCCGCCAACGCCCATACTCGGCCGTTCGTGCCACGGTAGGTCGGATGCGCTAAGCGGACGTAGAAACGACCAGCACAGCGCCTATGGCAATGATCGCCGCGCCGAAGACACGCCTCGCATCCACATGCTCTCTCAGCACCAGCGTTGCGATTCCCATCCCGAACGCCACACTCGTTTCGCGAAGAGCAGATACGATTCCAACCGGAGCAAGCCGAAGGGCAAGTAGCGCGGTGCCGAAGCTGATCAAGCTCGTGAGGCCCGCGAGAACACCTTGTCTACCTTCGGAACGAAGAAGCGATCTGGTCCGGCCTGCGCGCGCAAAAAGAAAGATCGGAAACATAATGAGGCCGTCGAGCAGGAAGAACCACGCTACGAACGTCAGCGCCACAGGCGCCAAGCGGATCGCATGAGCGTCAACCACCGTGTAGGCTGTCGTAAGGAGACCGGCGATCCCAGCCGCGATCAGGCCAGCGGCCGCGATCGAACGCCCCACTGCGATAAGCAGAATACCAGCGCTGACCAGACCGATCCCGGCCAGCCCTAATCCGCTGATATGGTCGCCCAGAAATCCCATGCCCAACAACGCTGTCGCGATCGGGGCAATCCCCCGCGCTACGGGATATGCAACTGCGAAGTCATTGGCTTCATACGCACGAATGAGAATGAGCTGATAGCTCGTGTGCAGCACGCTTGCAGCGGCAAGCCACGGAAGCATGGCCGTTGTCGGAAGTGGCACTAAGAAACAAACGGGTGCGAGCGCGACGGTTCCGACTGCACCGATCATGGCGCGAACCGCCAGCTTATCCCTACCTGACTTCAGTAGGGCGTGCGCGGATGCTGTCGTGACAGATGAGAGCAACGCCAAAGCAACGCCGATGCCGCTGTACCCCATCTATCCCCTCGCTGATTGTTCCTACGCTCGCCATTTGGCCCGGACAAATGAGAACCTCTCAATGCTGAAACGAGAAACTCATGCTCGTTGGGCTACGTCCGCTTCAGACCCGTGTCAGTCCAAAGCGGTCAGACTGGAGTCCACTATTCATTGCCGTTTCGACCGCCGCCGAACCGATCAACCGGACCTGAAGCCGACCGGCCGATTCGGGTCGCGATGCCTATTCCCGAAAGAGGATTCGACTACGCAGTTCCATCCCGGCATAACGCCGCATCCGAAGACTATCCTTCCCACCCAAAGCGCCTGTCCAATTTGGAGAGCTGGCTCGTGAAGCCTTGCAACTGCATCGTCGTGGTCTGCGCGTCGTGCATCTGGCTCAATGTCACGATCATGCGCACATGCCCCTCCGCGACGGGGATGAAGTCCACTTCGATCCTGCTGTCATAGGGTTGCACACGGGGCAGAAAGTCGATGACCTGGGTGAGAACGAGCCGCTCATACGGCCTGAACTCCGAAAAGCATCCCTTGCATGCCGTCGAGGTGGGCTGACCCATGGACTCCATCGCCGCAATCATCGCCGGCGTGGCGGCAACCATGTCATAGTGCAGCGGGCCGCCATGATGCCCCTCGATCCGGTGGACGTCGGCACGAAAACCCTCTGGCCCCCACCAGGATTCGAAGCCCTCCTTGGTTGTCCAGAGGTACCAAAGGTCCGCAGGCTCCGCCTTGTAGGTGCGTTCGATGACGATGCTCGACCTGATCTCATCCTTCATGTTCCGTCACTCCTTGCGCCTTCGCGCTGCTGCTGTCGGGCCTCGAGCGCCTCGCCGAAGCGGTCGAGCCGCGCATCCCAGAACTGGCGATATCGGCCAAGCCACGCGTCAAGCTCGCGGAATGGCTCCGGCTTGAGCGAATAGAGGCGCCGCGGCCCGTCCGGCCGGACCGCCACGAAGCCGGCCTCATGCAGGATCCGCAGGTGCCGGGACACGCCGGACTGGTGAATCCCGATTTCCTCCACGACGTCGTTGACCTGCCTTTCACCCAGACGAAGCGCGTCGAGCACACGGCGACGTGTTGGATCGGCAAGCGTTTGAAAGACGTCTATATGCATTAATGCTCATATGCACTATGGCGCATCTCTGGTCAAGCTTGCCCCGCATTCGTCTGGGGATGGCAGCAATCCGCTGCTCACCTCGGAACAGGGCTGTCCGCAAAACCACCACGTCCAGTCGGTCAAGCCGGCGATCGGCACCCGGTCAAAGCGGCCGAGCAGGAAGCGACCGAATAGCTGACGTTGCCGAAAGGGTCAGCCGTTCGGGATCAGGCGGACGTCGCGCGGAAACCCGCCAATATCACGATGGAAGAGGCAGCGTCCGTGCCCTCGTCGGCCTCACGGCATGGCAGGTTCTGGTCGATCGCGCGAAGGTGAAGCGTGGCCAGAAGGTGCTGATCCATGCCGGATCGGGCGGTGTCGGCACGTTCGCCATTCAGCTTGCCCGCCATCTCGGCCTGCATGTCGCAACGACCGCCGGCACCAGCAACCTCGGCCTGGTCCGCGGCCTCGGCGCGGAAACGGTCGTGGACTACAAGACGCAGGACTTTTCGGAAATGCTGTCCGGCTATGACGTGGCGCTCAACAGCCTCGACGGCAAGACGCTGACGAAGTCGCTGAAGGTCCTGAAGCCGGGCGGCAAGCTGATCTCCATCTCCGGCCCGCCCGATCCCGCTTTCGCCCGGGAACAGGGGCTGAGCTGGACCCTCCGCCAGGTGACCCGGCTGCTCAGCCTCGGCATCCGCCGTAAAGCGAAGCAGCAAGACGCCAGCTATTCCTTCCTGTTCATGCGCGCGAACGGCAAGCAGCTCGGCGAGATCACGACGCTGATCGAAAACGGGGCCATCCGCCCGATCATCGATCGGGTCTTTCCGTTCGAAAAGCTCAACGATGCGCTGGACTACATCGATACTGGCCGCGCAAAAGGCAAGGTTGTCGTCAAACTGGGCCGATGGCGTCGCGTTGCGCCCAACTCAAGCAGGAAACATCATGGACATTCTCCGCAACAACGCCACCGGCCTGTCGGGCCTCGATCAATTGCGCGCGATCATGGCCGCCGACACGCCGCCTCCGATCAGCAGGACCCTGGGCTTCGCACTGGTCGAGATCGAGGAAGGCCGCGCCGTGTTCGAAGGCTATCCCGACCGGAGCGTCTACAATCCGATCGGATCGGTGCACGGCGGCTATGCCGCAACGTTGCTCGACAGCGCCTGCGGCTGCGCGGCGCATTCGCGACTGAGCGCCGACCAGGGCTATACGACGCTGGAACTCAAGGTCGCCTATCACCGTCCGCTGGCCGAGGAGAGCGGCCCCGTCCGGGCAGAAGGCAGCATCGTCTCGATCGGTCGTCGTACCGCCTTCGCCGAGGCCCGGCTGACCGATCGCAACGGCCGCATGTGCGCGACCGCGACATCGACGCTGCTGGTCTTCCCGGTCGAGCGCCCACCGGCCGCGGCCTGATCTGCGCCGGGATACGCGCGATAGGGGGCCGATCGAGGGTTTGCTCAAACGATTATTCAGCGAGAACCAGGATCGGCGGCTACCGCCCACTTGCGGCCGTTCCGCCATTCTGCGACGCTGTTGAGAGCAGCGATTTAGGCCGATTAGATGACTGACATCACGATCAACGTGGCTATGGCCCTAATGGCAACGTCAACATCGCTTGCGCTGATACGGCGTGTTCCGCTCGAAGTTTGCCGCACCTTTGTCTATGCCGGGATGAGCGTCTGGCTCTCCTACATGATTGGCATTCGAATCATTGCTCCTATCTCGCCAGACATTGCTGACGACGTATGGATCGTTATCTTCATTTGGCAGATCGCCGCTTTTGTCCCGCTTATGGTTCGCGGTGTTGGTCGCGTCGCCGAGGAAGGGTGGCGCAACCCGACTGCTAGCTGACCACCAGTATGAGCCGTTCTGTAGCCGCGCGCCGCCTCCCGCCAACTAAGAATCAGCCGAGCACGCGTTTCGGTCGCCCGATCTGCGGTCAGAGAAAATTCTTCAAATCGGCCACGAAACTCTCGAACCGATCGTGATGCGCCCAGTGGCCCGCTTGCTCGTAACTGGTGACGCTCGCCTGCTTGAAATGGTCTGCCCGACCGTCCTTCCCAGGATGGTGTGCCCAGCTGTCCGCACCATGGACGAGCCAGACCGGGCAGTCGACATTATGCCACAGCTCGTGAAGCTCACCCTCGGTGATGCCCATCGGCAGCACGGAGCGGACATAATTGTCGTACTTCCAGCTATAGCTGCCGTCCTCGTTGCGGGTCGTGCCGTGGATCGTCAGGTGCCGCACACGATCGGCCGAGAGATGTGGGTTGGCCTCGCTCATGCGGGCATAGGCCTGATCGAGTGACGTGTAACGACGTTTGGTGCGCGCGCTCAGCGCGCGGCGCTCGGTGATCCAGTCGCGCCAGCGTTCCGCCACCGGCGTCTCCGGCTTCTGGTCGAGCGGCGAAATGCCGAGACCCTCGATCACCGCCAGTCGGCGCACGCGTTCCGGATAGAGACCCGCGTACCGCAGCGCGACCGCACCGCCGAGCGAATGCGCGACGATCGAGATCGGGCCGTCGCTGATCTGATGGATCAGCTGCGCGAGATCCGACACATAGAACGCCATCGAATAGCTGCCGTCCGGCGACCATGCGCTGTCTCCATGGCCACGCAGGTCCGGACAGACGACATGCCAATCGTGACGCAGCGCCTCCGCAACCCAATCCCAATTATGCGCATGGTCCTGTCCGCCATGAACCAGCACGAGCAGCGGCGCAGCGGCATTGCCCCAATCCAGATAATGCAGCGCCAGCCGCTGCGATATGAAGCGATGAGAGGTTGGTCCGAGATCGTTCACATTGTCCTCCTGCGACGGCTGGCATAGCCGCTGGGGCAGGGGGCGCAAGCTTGAGACGCTCGCTGGTGGGGCCGCGACGTCACGCTCCCAAGAGCGCGTGCGCGGTCATAACCGACTCGTCAGTGGCGCGGCGGCGGGCGGCCCGGTCCGGCCACCCGCCTGCGTCGCTCAGCGGCCGCCGGTGCGCTGCACGGCGCCCTTGTGCGCGCCCACGCCGGGCTTGCCGCGCGGACGGAACGGGCGCTTGGCGCGATCGCCGCCGGGGGCGGCATGATCGCGGCGCGGCTGGTCGCCGCGGCCGCGCGGATCGGCCGGGCGGCGCGAATTGCTGGTCGGCACCGCGTGCGGCGGCTTGGGCAGCCGGTTCTTCAGCGTCTCGAAGCTCTCGGGCAGCGGCATCTGCGTCAGGTTGACGCGGGTCAGCCGCTCGATCTGCTTGAGCCACGCGCGCTCCTCGCCATCGACGAAGCTGATCGCCTTGCCGGTGGCGCCGGCGCGCGCGGTGCGGCCGATGCGGTGGACATATTGCTCCGGCACGTTCGGCATCTCGAAGTTGAACACATGGCTGACGCCCGACACGTCGATGCCGCGCGCGGCGATGTCGGTCGCGATCAGGATCTTGATCTCGCCCGAACGGAACGCCTGCAGCGCCTGCGTGCGCTGCGGCTGGCTCTTGTTGCCGTGGATCGCGGCGCAGCCGACGCCGGCGGCGTGGAGATGCTTCACCACCCGGTCGGCGCCATGCTTGGTGCGCGTGAAGACGAGGGCGCGGTCGATCGGCTCGGACTGCAGGGTCAGGGTCAGCAGCGCCTGCTTTTCGGCGGCGTTGACGAAGGTGACGAACTGGTCGACGCGCTCGGCGGTGGTCGCGGTCGGCGCCACCGAAACCTTGACCGGATCGGTCAGGAAGCGGTCGCCCAGCTCGGCGATCGTCTTGGGCATCGTCGCCGAGAAGAACAGGCTCTGGCGCTTCTTGGGCAGCATGCCGTCGATGCGCTTCAGCGCATGGATGAAGCCCAGGTCGAGCATCTGGTCGGCTTCGTCGAGCACGAAGATCTCGACATTGCCCAGCCGCAGCGCGCGCTGGTCGATCAGATCGAGCAGGCGGCCCGGCGTGGCGACGAGGATGTCGACGCCCTGCTGCATCTGCTTGATCTGCTTGCCGATCGGCACGCCGCCGAACACGGTGGCGACGGTCAGCTTGAGCTGCTTACCATAATCGCGGAACGATTCGGCGATCTGGCTGGCGAGCTCGCGCGTCGGCGAGAGCACGAGCATGCGGCAGCCGCCCGGCGGGCGCGCCTTGCCGCTGTCGGTCAGGCGCATCAGCGAGGGCAGCGCGAACGCCGCGGTCTTGCCGGTGCCGGTCTGCGCGATGCCGCACAGGTCGCGGCCCTGCAGCAGCGCCGGAATCGCCTGAATTTGGATCGGCGTGGGGGTCTCATAGCCCTTGTTGGAAAGCGCATGGAGGATCGGCTCGGAAAGGCCGAGGTCGCTAAATTTGGTCACGAAGGACCTTTCATATGTGCGAAGGACGCAGCCCAACGGACTGCGCGCAACGCGGGGTTCGTTGACGACCCGCGTGAAAAGGGAAGCCTGGCAAAAGCGCAACATTTTCGGCCGGACCCGGAAACCCGGGCGTTCACGCTGCCGATCTGCGCGGCCGGATCACCGGCCACCGTGCGCTGGCGCGGCCTATGACCGAACATGGTGGCGAAAGCAAGGCGGACTCGAACCCCTCTCCCGCGAGCGGTAGAGGAAAGGAGTGGCGTCACCCTTTCAGCCGGATGCCGTCCCGCCCTGAACCCCTTCCTCACCCCTCCGTCATCCCCGCGCCACCAGCTCGCCGTCTCCCGGCACGATCTCGACGATCATGTCGCCGGTCATCAGCGCCTTGGCGCCATCCTCCCAGAACCCCACCGGCCGCCCCTGGCGGTACAGCCGCACGCCCAGGCCCGAGGCAATGCCGCTCAGCGGCGTGCCGATCTCCTGCGCCGTCGCCAGCCTTTCCTGCAGCTTCACCCGGCCATTGGCCGCGGCGAGGTCGGCGAGATAGTCGGCGATATGTGCACCGTGGCACGATCCCGCCAGCAGCAGCCCGGCGAAGTTGGACGGATTGATCACCGTCGTCGCGCCCGCCTGCCGCGCGGGCAGCTCATTGTCCTCGTTGCTGACGGCGATGCTGATCGGCAGGTCCGGCGCCAGATGGCGCGCGGTCAGTACGATCAGGATCGACGTGTCGTCACGCCCGGCGCAGACGATCAGTGCCTGCGCATGCGCGATCTTCACCGCGGTCAGCGTCGAATCGCGGGTCGCATCGCCCTCCAGCACCGGGCAGCCGACCTCCTCGGCATGCGCGATGCGGTCGGCGGAGGGATCGACCACGACGATCGAGTCGGCGGGCGTGCCCCGCGCGATCAGTTCGCGCACCGCCTCGGCGCCGCTGGTGCCATAGCCCGCCACCACGACATGGCCGTTCAGATTCTTCTGGATCGTCGCCATCCGCCATCGCTCCCACGCACGCTTGAACACGAAGTCATAGGCCGTGCCCAGAAAGATCAGCCACACGAACAGCCGGATCGGCGTGACCACGAACGTGTCGAACATCCGCGCCTGCTGCGTCACCGGCACGATATCGCCGAACCCCACCGTCGTGATCGTGATCATCGTGAAATAGAGCACGTCGGGGAAGCTGATATGATTGTCGACATTGTCGCGCAGGCCGGCGCGATCGAACCAGTGGACGGTCAGCACGATCCCGATCAGCCCGAACACCGCCAGCGCGCGCCAGCTCAGCGACAGCCACACCGGCACGTCCGATCGGCGCCGCAGCGGTTTCATCCGCTCGATCGCGCGTTGCCGGCGCGTCATCGCGGCGGCAGCTCCTTCATCGGGTTGACGGGCGAGCGGTTGTGCCGGATCTCGAAATGAAGCTGCGGCTCGCGCGCCGATCCGGTCTCGCCGGCATAGCCGATCACCTCGCCGCGCCTGACCTTCTGGCCGCGCTGCACCGCGATCTTCTCGGCATGGCCATAGGCCGTCACCCAGCCATCGCCATGCTTGAGCAGGATCAGCCCGCCATAGATCGAGATCTCGTCGCCGGCATAGGCGACGACGCCGTCGGCCGCCGCCTTGATCGGCGCCCCGCGCACCGCCGAAATCTTGATCCCGTCATTGACGCGACCGCCGCCGGCCGGGCCGAACGGCACGAGGATGCGGCCGCCGGCCAGCGGCCAGTCGAACCGGCCGGAGAACGTCCGCGGCTCGATCACCGGCTGGCTCGGCGGCAGCGCGGCCGTGGCGGCGCGGCGCGGCGGCGGTGGGGCGTCTTCGGCAATCGCCGGCTCGCCGCCGGTGACGATGTCGTCGATGTCGATCGAGAAGGCGGCGGCGCGCTGCTCCAGCGTCATCGCCGCGACTTCGGCCTGCGGCGGCAGCATCAGCAACATGCCGGTGCGCAGCGAATAGGGTTCCTTCAGCGCGTTGAGATCGATGATGCGATCCCAGTCGACATGATAGGCGCGCGCGATCGAGATGCCGGTGTCGCCCAGCCGGACGCGGTGATAGCGGCCGGCCGGAATCGCCAGGCTCTGGCCCGGCCGGATGACGAACGGCGCGGCCAGTCCGTTGACGCGTGCGATCGCCTCCGATCCGGCGCCGGTGCGCTCGGCGATCGCGCGCAGCGTGTCGCCGGGCACGACGGTGTAGCGGCCGGCCGTGATCGTCCGCGCGTCGGCGATGACCGGCTTCATCTCCCAGGTCGGCGTCGCCTCGGGCAGGTCTAGCAGGTCGACCGGAAGCTGCGGGTTCTCGCCGCCGGTCGACCGCGGCGGCGGGCGCTGCTGGCTCGGGTCGGTCGGGATGCAGCCGGCCAGCGTCAACGCCGTCCCCGCTCCGATGATGATCAGCAATCGCCGCATGAAATCCCCCCGCTGGCCCGTAGCATCGTCAGAGACGGGCCGCGGGTCAATTCGAGATGCGCCGGACTGCGAAGGCGTCTGCGGTCAGGCGGGCGAGAGTCGTTCGATGCCGCCCATATAAGGCGCCAGCACCGTCGGCACCGTCACGCTGCCGTCGGCCTGCTGGTAATTTTCCAGCACCGCGACCAGCGTGCGCCCGACCGCGAGGCCAGATCCGTTCAGCGTATGGACGAAGCGCGTGCCCTTTTCGCCCTCGGGACGGTAGCGCGCATTCATCCGCCGCGCCTGGAAGTCGCCGCAATTGGAGATGCTGCTGATCTCGCGATAGGCGTTCTGCCCGGGCAGCCAGACTTCGAGATCCCAGGTCTTGCGCGCGGTGAAGCCCATGTCGCCGCTGCACAGCAGCATCCGGCGATAGGGCAGGCCGAGCGCTTCGAGGATGCCCTCCGCGGCGGCGGCCATCCGTTCATGCTCGGCTTCGGACTGGTCGGGCGCGCAGATCGCGACCAGCTCGACCTTCTCGAACTGATGCTGGCGGATCAGCCCGCGGGTGTCGCGGCCGGCCGCGCCCGCTTCCGAACGGAAGCAGGGGGTCAGCGCGGCGAAGCGCAAAGGAAGCTCGCCGGTGCCGAGAATCCGTTCGCGCACGAGGTTGGTCAGGCTGACCTCGGCGGTCGGGATCAGCCAGCGGCCGTCGGTGGTGCGGAACTGATCCTCGGCGAACTTCGGCAATTGTCCTGTCCCGAACAGCGCCTCGTCGCGCACTAGCAGTGGCGGCGCGACCTCGGTATAGCCATTGGCCTCGCTCTGCCGGTCGAGCATGAACTGGCCCAGCGCGCGGTGGAGCCGGGCCATCTGGCCGCGCAGCACTGCGAAGCGCGCGCCCGCGATCGCCGCCGCGGCCTCGAAATCGAGGCCCAGCGCCGGGCCGAAATCGGCATGTTCGCGCGGCGCGAAATCGAAGCTGCGCGGCGTTCCCCAGCGCGCGAGCTCGACATTGCCGGCCTCGTCGGTGCCTTCGGGCACGTCGTCGGCGGGAATGTTGGGCAAGGCGGCGAGCAGGGCAGCCAGCGCCTCGCCCTGTGCCGCCGCGTCCGCCTCGATCGCCGGCAGCGAATCCTTGAGGTCGGCGACTTCGGCCATCAACGCCGCCGCGACCGTTTCGTCCTTGCGCGCCTTGGCTTGGCCGATCGCCTTCGACGCCTCGTTGCGCCGTGCCTGCGCGGTCTGCGACTGGGTCAGCAAGGCGCGATGCGCCTCGTCGAGCGCGATCAGCGCGGCTGCGGTGGGGGCCACGCCGCGGCGCGCCAGGCCGGCGTCGAAGGCTTGCGGGTTTTCGCGGATGAAACGGATGTCGTGCATGGCCGCGGCTATGGCGTCGCCGCCGGACCCGCGCAACCCCGGCGGGCGCCCGTGCGTTGGCCTCCAGACCGATCAGAAAAATCCAACGAGGAGCTTGCGATGAAGATTGTCCACGATTGCTATGTCCTGGTGGCCGATGGCCGCAAGGCGCTGTTCTTCCGCAACGAGGGCAATGTCGAACATCCGAAGCTGGAGGTGATTCGCGCCGACACGCAGGACAATCCCGCCGATCGCGACCAGAAGAGCGATGCACCCGGTGTCACCGTTTCGAGCTTCGGCCACGGCCGCAGCACGATGGAGGAGGTCGATTTCCACCAGCAGGCCGAGGATCGCTTCGCGGCCGAGGCGGCCGAGCAGCTGAAAGGCTGGGCGCTCGGTGGGCGTTTCGAGGATCTGATCGTCATCGCGCCGCCGAAGACGCTGGCGGAGATCCGCAGCCATTATCATGTCGAGGTCAGGGAGCGCCTGCGCGGCGAGATCGCCAAGGATCTGACCAGGCATCCGGTCGACCGCATCGAGGCGATCATCCAGGACAGCTGAACGCGCGCGCCACGCGCAAAAAAAGGGGGCGACACCCCCACGGATGCCGCCCCTTGTTGCGCTCGCCGTTCGAAGACCCCCCGATCTTCGACTCCGCTCAGGCCGCCTTGGTGCGCGCCCAGCGCTGGCGGGCGACGAGGCCGGCCGCCGCCGCGCCGAACAGCAGCACCGCCGGCGGCGCCGGCACCGGCGTGCCGCCGGTGCTCGTGCTGGTGTTTCCCGACGAGGTAGCGCCGCTGCTGGTGCTGGTGCTCGTCGACGTGCTGCTGCCGCCAAAGCTCGACGAACTGCTCGTCGCGCCCGAGCTGGTGCTCGTGCTCGACGACGTGGACGTCGAGGACGAGACATTGCCGGAGCTTGACGAGGACGTGCTCGACGACACGTTGCCGCTCGAGGACGACGACACATTGCCGCTCGACGACGAGGTCGAGCTGACATTGCCGCTCGACGTGCTGCTGCTGGAGCCGCCCGTCGAGGAGGTGCTGGAGACGCCGCCGGACGTGCTCGACACGCCGCCGGTCGAGGTCGACGAGCCGCCGGTCGAGGTGGAGCCACCGCTGGTCGACGACGATCCGCCGCTGGTGGAGGAACCTCCGGTCGAGGTCGATCCGCCGCTGGTGGAAGAGCCACCAGTCGAGGAGCCGCCCGTCGAGGTCGAGCCGCCGCTGCTGGTCGACGACACGACGATGCCGCCGCTCCCGCCACCGCCGCCGCCGAACCCGCCGCCGCCGAAGAAGCCGCCGCCACCGAAGCCGCCGCCGCTGCCGCCGACGACGATCGGCACCGAGCCGCCGCCACCGCTATAGCCGCCTTCGCCGCGCGCTTCGTAGGGCGCCGGCAGCATCGGCAGCGGTGCGCTCTGGGTCGCCACCGTCACCGATGCCGGCGCGCAGCTGGCGGTGGTGGTCGTCACCGTCCGGCGTATGATCCGCTTCACCACGCGTTTGCGCGGCCTGTAGGCGACGCGCTTGACCGATTTGGACTTCTGCACATAAGCCGGCCGGGCCTGCGGACCTTCGCTTACATGGACCGCACCGCCGCCGATGAGAGCACCCCCACAGGTGCAGGCGCAGAGTTTCGCCAGAGCCATCCGAACCGACATGCCATTCACCCTTTTGTTGGCCCTCAGTTGCGGCCGGACCATCGGGCCGGGCGCCGCTGTTGGGCCGGATGCATTGAGAAACGCAGAACGGCAGATGTATCGCAACGGCGTTAACCGTCTTTTCAGGGAGTCGGACGGGGGATTCGACGATTGCTGCTGAAGCACTATGGTTAATGTGCCATTCGGGGGCGCAATCGCAGCTTTGACTGAAGCATTGTTACGCTCGCGACCAAATGCTTCATCAATCCGTCACATCAAGGCCGCTAATGGCGCCGGTCCGGACTCGGGGTCGGGGCCACGCAAAAGCGCCGAAATGGCAGTCGTTTGGCATCATCGGATCGCTTGTGCGCGTAACTGCCCCTGTCTATAGGCCAGCCAGGGCTGACGGCCAGCTCAGGCGTTCGAGACCTGCGGGCCGTGCGAGCGGAGAGTAACATGGCGACTGCTGTAAGTGCGTTCGATGATGGCGACAAACATGGCCAGAGCGGGCCGGATCGGGGCGGGCTGGATCAGGACGGGGCAGGTTCGACGCCTGACGACTACCGACCCAGTCCGGACGAACCCTTCATGAACGAGCGACAGCTCGATTATTACCGCCGCAAGCTGATCGGCTGGAAAGACAATATCCTGCGCGAGGCCAAGGGCACGCTCGCCCAGCTGCAGACCGACTCGCTGCGCGAGGCCGACGTCACCGACCGCGCTTCGAGCGAGACCGACTGGTCGATCGAACTGCGCACCCGCGATCGCCAGCGCAAGCTGATCTCGAAGATCGACGCCGCGCTGCGCCGGATCGAGGAAGGCGAATATGGCTATTGCGAAGTGACCGGCGAGCCGATCTCGCTGGCGCGGCTCGAGGCCCGGCCGATCGCGACGATGACGGTCGAGGCGCAGGAGCGGCACGAGCGCCAGGAGAAGGTCTCGCGCGACGAATAGGTCGTCGCATCCGGGAAAATGACGGATTTCGGATTAAGATTAACGATTCGTCCAAATCTGTCGGCGTATGAAGGTCGCATGGCCAGATCGGCCACGATGTGATGGGGCTTTTGACGTGGATCATCCCGGAGACGGCGAACGCTTCGACGAAGAGCTGGCGCACGAGCGCACCACCAACCGCGACTCGAATCGCGACAGCCTGTTCCTGCAGGCGGTGCTTCGCCATACGATGCTGAGCGCCGACACCAACGTCCGCGTCCGCAACCTCTCTGCCGGCGGCATGATGGCCGAATGTCCGGGCCAGTTTCAGGCCGGCGATCCGATCGAGGTGGAAATGCGGGGTGTCGGCCTGATCAGCGGCCGCATCGCGTGGGTTGCCGAGGGCCGGATCGGCATCGCGTTCGATCAGGAGATTGATCCGCTCCGGGCGCGCAAGCCGGTGGGGCAGGGCGCCAAGGGCGTGCCGATTCCGGCACCGCTTCCGGCCAAACGGCCCAGCTTCCGTCCCCGCTGATCTCCAGCGCTGGAAGCCGGGCCGCTGATTTCAGTGCATCGTCATGGCATCAATGGCCGACGATCTCTTCCTTGAGCCGCAATTTCTGTTTTTTCAGGGACGCCAGCATATTGGCATCAGGTAGCGGACGGCGCGCCTCTTCGGCGATTCGCGCGTCCAGACCAGCATGTTTCGCTTCAAGTGCCGCAATATGCGTGCTTTCCATCGAGCGTCTCCTCTTCGCTGTGAACCACGTCCAGAGTAGAACATGATTCGTTGCCAATGTCTCCACAAGCGTGTCGTATGATTCGATGGCTGTGGCCGATCCGGCGACGACCTGAATGCGAATAAGGCGGGGCGTGCAAACGGATGGACGAACAGGAGGTCAGGCGGCGGATCGGCGTGCTCCGCGTGGACCATCGCGATCTCGATGCGGCGATCGGCGCCTTGATCGAGACATCGTCGGCCGATCAGCTCCAGCTCGCCCGGCTCAAGAAGCGCAAGCTGCGCCTGCGCGACGAGATCGCCCAGCTCGAGGACCATCTCGTCCCCGACATCATCGCATGAAACCGTCGCACCGGATTGGGACATCATGGTGACGCGGCCGTGACAGCCGCGTTTGCCGCTTGGGAACGGGCCCATCGCTGTGGCATGATCCGCTGATGGGGGAAAAGGCGCACATGGGAGACGACCGGGCCGATACACGGATGACGCGCAAGCTGGTCGACGCGCTCTATGTCGAGGCGATGCTGCTGGTCGACGAGGCGCGATCCTATTTCGACGAGGGCGGCCGTGCCGATCGCGACCGGCTCGATCCGATGACGCGTGTGTCCTTTTCGTGCGAGTCGCTGCGGGTGACGACGCGGCTGATGCACGTCGTCGCCTGGCTGCTCACGCGCCGCGCGATCGATGCGGGCGAGATCGGCGAAGCGCAGGGCCGCGAACCGCAGCGCCGGCTGGGCGATGCGGCCGAAAGCGATCCGGTCGCGGTCGCGGCGCTGCCCGGACCGGCGCAGGGCCTGATCCGCGCGAGCACCGATCTCTATGGCCGCGTCCGCCGGCTCGACCGCGGGCTGGACAGCGACACGCCGGCCGCGAGTCCGGCGCGCAGCCTGTTCCGCCGCCTCGAAGGCGCGTTCTGATCTAGACTGGCCCCCAGCCGCGCCGATACGCCGCATCCAGCTCCGCCTTGGCCGCGCGATATTCGGCCTCGATCCGGTCGACGCGTGCGGCCACGCTCTCCACCGCCGCGATCGCGCCGATGCCTTGGCCCGAACCCCAGATGTCGCGCCACGCCTTGGCGCCCTGATTGCCCCCCGAACCGAAGTCCATCGTCTTGATGTCCCCCTTGGGCAGATTGTCGGGATCGAGGCCCGACGCCGCGATCGAGCCGCGCATATAATTGCCGTGGACGCCGGTGAAGAGGTCCGAATAGACGATGTCGCTCGCGCGGCCGTCGACGATCGCCTGCTTGTAGGCGGCGGCGGCATTGGCCTCGTGCGTGGCGATGAAGGCCGATCCCATATAGGCGAAGTCGGCGCCCATCGCCTGCGCCGCCAGCACCGATCGGCCGCACGCGATCGCACCCGACAGCGCGACCGGACCCGCGAACCATTGCCGGATTTCCTGCATCAGCGCGAAGGGCGAGATCGTGCCGGCATGACCGCCGGCACCGGTCGCGACCGGGATCAGCCCGTCGGCGCCCTTCTCCACCGCCTTGCGGGCGAAGCGGTCGTCGATCACGTCGTGGAAGGTGATGCCGCCCCAGCCATGGACCGCGGCGTTGAGCTCCTCGCGCGCGCCGAGCGAAGTGATGATGATCGGCACCTGCCATTTGCCGCAGGTCGCGAGGTCGGCCTCAAGCCGGTCGTTCGAGCGGTGGACGATCTGGTTGACCGCGAACGGCGCCGCCGGCTGATCGGGGTGATCGCGATTCCACGCCGACAGCTCTTCGGTGATCCGGTGGAGCCATTCGTCGAGCATCGCCTGCGGCCGCGCATTGAGCGCCGGGAACGATCCGACGATGCCGGCCTTGCACTGGGCGATGACCAGTTCGGGTCCGGAAACGATGAACAGGGGCGAGCCGAACAGCGGCAGGCGCAAGCGGTCGAAGAGCGGGGAGGGTAGCGTCATGCCCGCGGTCATATCGGCGCCGCAACGTCTGTCCAGAGCCGCGACATTGACGCTACGGCCCGGGTCGCCCGGCGGTGGCGCGAATCGCGATTGGAAATCCGGTCCCGATTCGTGGTAAGGCCGACGGCATGAGACTGACCGAGCAGGAAGCGCGGGAAGCGCGCGAGCGGGCCATGGCCTATGAAGCCAATATGGCCGTCGAGGGCTTGCGCATTCACCCCGACGATCGGGCGCTGATGGATCGTATCGACGCCGAAGGTATCGGCTATGAAGAGGCATTCGCGCTTGCCGACGCCCACTTTGGCATCGTCCGTCGATCGGATATCGCGGCGGAATGAGCGGCTATGCCGATCGCTATTTCTATCCCGGCACGGCAACCCTGATCAATCATTTCGGGATCAAGGATCCCGAAGAGCTGGAGCGGGTGGAAGCCTTTTATAGCCGTCTCGCACTGCGCCAGCCGATCCTTCCGGCAATCGAGTTTACGTCGGACGGCCTGAAACAGATCCATCATCACTTCTTTCACCAGATCTACCCCTGGGGCGAGTTCCGCACCGTCGACATGGTCAAGCTGCTCGAACCCGGCCAGCCGCCCGTCCGCTTCGCACCCGGCGCGCACATCGCGCGGGTCGAGATGCCGCGCTTCTGCGGCGAACTGCGCTACGACGTGGAGGTCGGTCGCAGCTTCGAACGGCTGGATCGAAAGACGTTCGGCTATCGCGCCGCGGTCTACATGGCGGATCTCAACCACATCCACCCGTTTCCGGAAGGCAATGGCCGGACCCAGCGTATCCTGCTCGACCATATGGCGGCGCGTGCGGGCTTTCGCCTTCACCACGGACGGATCGTCCGCGACGCCTGGCTGGCGGCGACGATCGATTCCGTCGGCCAGGACTCGCGCGGCGGCCAGTTCACGCCGCATGTGAAAATGACCGAACTGATCGCGGAGGCTGTCGAGCCAGCCGCCTGAAGCGGACGGCGCGTGCCGAAACCTGCATCGTCCCGAAACCGCCACCGTCCCGAAACCGCCATCGTCCCGAAATCGAACGTCCCGAATCGGCGCGCGATCGCCCGTAGCCAAAATGGTGAATGCCGCGTTAAGCATTGCCTATGCAAAGCGCAGCCTCAGCCCACTACGTGCCGGTCGCCAATGCCCTGGCGCGCCATCCGATGCGGCGGATGCTGCCGCCCCCGCCGCGCTGGATGCGGGCGCCGCCGGTGCGGACCACCGCGGAGAATGTTCGGCTGTTCCTGCTCGCCTACGGTGCGGGCTTCCTCGCCTTCTATTCCTTCATCAGCTGAGCGCGTCGCGGGCCTTCAATCGCAGGCGCAGTGCAGTTTCCACGCGATCCAGGCCGAGACGACACACATCGCGGCGACCAGCAGCAGCTGGTTGACCGGCGAGATCCCCGCGACGCTGAGCAGGATCGACAGCACCGAACCCGCCACCATCGCCCCGGAATTGACGATGTTGTTGGCCGCCACCGTCCGCGCGGTCTCGTTCTTCGAAACGGTCGTGGTCAGGAACGCATAGAGCGGCACGACGAACATGCCGCCGGCGATCGCCACCCCCAGCAGCGATACGAACATCAAGGGCGCGCCCGAATGGGCGAGGAAACCGCGCCAGTCATAGAGCTGGCCCGGCGCCGTCCCTTCCCAGCCATAGGCGACGGTGAACAGCAGCAGCACGAAACACCCCATCCCGATCACCGAAACCGGCGAATAGCGGGCCGAGACCTGGCCCTTGAGCAGCCGGTTGATGATCACCGAACCGATCGCGACGCCGATCGAGAAGATCGCGAGGAATACGCTGGCGACGGTTTCGTCGGCGGTCAGCACATTCTTCACCAGCGGCGGAAAGATGATGATCAGCACCGAGCCGATCGCCCAGAAGAAGCTGATCGAGCAGATCGCGAGGAACAGCCGCGGGATGTGCATCGTGTTCGATACCAGCCGGATCGACGCGCGCACGAAATGATAGTCGAGCGTCTCGATCGCCCCCAGCGGCGGTGCCGGCGGCACCTGGCGCGCGCTGAACCAGCCGGCGCCGGCGACGATCAGCACCATCGCCGCGGCGATGTTGGGATCGTGCGCGATGAAGCCGGCGGTGATCGTGCCCGCCAGGATCGCGAGATAGGTGCCGGCCTCGACCAGGCCGGTGCCGCCCAGCACCTCGTCGGACTCCAGATGCTGCGGCAGGATCGCATATTTGATCGGGCCGAAGAAGGTCGAGTGAACGCCCATCGCCAGCACGGCCGCCAGCATCATCGGGATCGCGATCTTCGGCGTGCCGTGCATCATCAGCCCGGCCGCACCGACCAGCATGATCGCCACCTCGGCGGTCTTGACCAGCCGGATGATCGCAGCCTTGTCGCGCATGTCGGCGAGCTGCCCCGAGAGCGCCGAGAGCAGGAAGAAGGGCAGGATGAACAGCGCGGTCGCGATCGCGTTGAACTGAGTCTCCACCTGCGGGTCCGAATAGACCTGATAGGTGACGAACAGGACCATCGCCGTCTTGAACAGATTGTCGTTATAGGCCCCCAGCAACTGGGTGACGAAAAGGGGCAGGAAACGACGATGGGCGAGCAGCCCGACAGACATTTTCATGAAGTTATGGGTTCTCGTCCGATGCGCCGCGCGCGAGGCATAGACCGGCTTTGTGACAGGTTCAATCTCCGCCCCCGCCGCTGCCCGGACGCCATCGGCCCGTTTCGGGAATCGACGGTCCGGTCCGGCGGTCGCGCGCCTGTCCTGAGTGCCGAAAACCGGTTCCCTCTTTTCGGCGCGATGCTCTAAGGCGGAGGCGGACCCATGCTGACCTTGCCCAACATCCTCACGCTGTCGCGCATCTTCACGGTGCCGCTGCTGGTTGCCCTGCTCTGGTTTCCGGGCTGGGAGCTCGGCTATGCGCTCGGCTTCGTGCTCTACTGCCTGATGGGCGTGACCGACTATTTCGACGGCTATGTCGCGCGCGCGCAGGGCGCGGTCTCGCGGCTGGGCATCTTCCTCGATCCGATCGCCGACAAGATCATGGTCGCGGCTGTGATCCTGATGCTGGCGAGTTCGCGGCACGAGCCGGCGTCGATCCAGGGCCTGCATCTGATTCCCGCGCTGGTGATCCTGCTGCGTGAGATCGCGGTCTCGGGCCTGCGCGAATTCCTCGCCGGCCTGCGCGTGTCGGTACCGGTCTCGCAGCTCGCCAAATGGAAGACCACGCTGCAGCTGATCGCGCTTGGCGCGCTGATCCTCGCCGGCGCCTTGCCGGCCTTGGCGTGGATCAAGGATTTCGGGCTGATCTGCCTGTGGGGCGCGGCGCTCCTGACCCTCGTGACCGGCTGGGACTATCTGCGCGTCGGTCTCAAGCATATGGACTGAGCGATGGCATTGACGATGCTCTATTTCGCCTGGGTGCGCGAGGCGATCGGAACCGGTGAGGAGCAGGTCGATCCGCCGGCCACGGTGACGACGGTCGCGGGTCTGGTCGACTGGCTGGCGGCGCGCGGCGGCGGTTATGCGACGGCGCTTGGCGAGCCGGCGCGGCTGCGCGCGGCGGTCGACCAGACTTTCGTCACGCTCGACGGATCGATCGCGGGCGCGCGCGAAGTCGCTTTGTTCCCGCCGGTGACCGGCGGATGATCCGCATCCTCGTCTCGCCCGATCGCTTCGATCCCGGTGCCGAGACCGCCCGGCTCGAGGCGCAGGACGTCGGCGCGGTCGCGACCTTCGTCGGCCTGGTGCGCGGCGACGGCGGGCTGGTCGAGATGATGCTCGAACATTATCCGGCGATGACGGGCGCCGCGCTCGATGCGCTGGCGCGTGAAGCGATGGCGCGCTGGCCGCTGAAGACGGTGACCTTGATCCACCGCGTCGGCGCGCTGGTGCCGGGCGAGCGGATCGTGTTCGTCGGCACCGCATCGCCGCATCGTGCGGCGGCGCTGGAGGCGTGCGCTTACCTGATCGACCGGCTCAAGACCGACGCGCCGTTCTGGAAACGCGAGCGCTTCGCCGACGGCAAAGCGCGCTGGGTCGAGGCACGGGTCGAAGACCAGGCGGCCGCCGCGCTCTGGAACACGGCGGCCGCCCGGCCCGATTAGGCTATCGGGCTGCCGGGGTCGCTGCCGCCGCCGCTGCCTTCGCGTCGAGCTTGGGCAGCAGCAGGCCGTTGGTGACATGGACGACGCCGTTGGACTGGGCGATGTCCGGCTGGGTCACGAACGACTTGTTGCCATTCTCGTCGGTCAGTTCGATCTTCTGCGGCGTGGCGATCACCTTCAGCTTGCCGCCTTCGACCGTCGTCAGCGTGGCGGTGCCGCCTTCGGCCGTGGTCAGCTTCGTCAGTTCGGCCAGGGTCAGCTTGCCCGGCACGACATGATAGGTCAGCACCTTGACCAGGATCGCCTTGTTCTCCGGCTTCATCAGCGGCTCGACCGCGGCGCCGGCGCGCGCGAAGGCGTCGTTGGTCGGCGCGAACACCGTGAACGGACCGGGACCCGAAAGCGTTTCGACCAGGCCGGCCGCCTTGACCGCACCGACCAGGCTGGTGTGATCCTTCGACTTGGAGGCATTTTCGACGATCGTCGCCAGCGGTGACATCGGCGCGCCGCCGACGATCGGATCGGCCGCCGCGGGGGCCGGCGTGCCCGCGGCCGGCGGCGTCGAGGTGGGGGCGGAAGGGGCAGCCGTCTGTGCGCCCGCGCCGGCCGCGCCAAGCGCGAGCGCCGACGCCAGACCGATGAGGCTGAGGTGGCTGAAACGATTCATGGTGAACTCCCAAGTGGTTGAAGGGGGCAGGCAGTGAATATGGTTCGCGACCGTCCGGGGGGAGACGGTCGCTGGCCGAACAATGCGGGGCGTGTCGATTCGGTTCCCTGGCGGATCGGTGGACCGGGGCGATCAGCCGCTGGCGCTGATGAGGACGTCGGAGAGCAGCCGGAACTCCTTCTCGCGCGGGCTGCCCTTGCGCCACACCAGCGCGATCCGGCGCGACGGGTTCTGCGAATCGAGCGGCCTGGCGACGATCGAGGTGTTGTCGAGGATGCCGGCGGTGATCGCCATCTGCGGCAGCATCGTCAGGCCCAGGCCATTGTCGACCATCTGCACCAGCGTGTGCAGCGAGGTGCCGAGCATCGTCGCGCCGGCGCGCAGTTCGGGCCGGTTGCACGCGGCCAGCGCATGATCCTTCAGGCAATGGCCGTCCTCGAGCAGCATCAGCCGATTCTCGTCGATCGTCGCCGGATCGATCGTCTCGCCGACCCCGTCGGCCTCGGCGCGGGGGAAGGCGACGTACAGACGGTCGTCGAACAGCCCCGCGCTCTCCACGTCGCCGCAGACATAGGGCAAGGCCAGCAACACGCAGTCGACATGACCGTGGCTCAGCGAATCGCAGGCTGCCCCGCTCGGCTCCTCGCGCAGATAGAGTTTGAGCTCGGGCCAGTCGGCGCGCAGCCGCGGCAGCACGTGCGGCAGCATGAACGGCGCGATGGTGGGGATCACGCTCATCCGCAGTTCGCCGGCCAGCGGCTTGCCGGCGGCGCGCGCGAGATCGCTCAGCTCCTCGGCCTCACGCAGCACGCGCCGCGCCTTGTCCGCGATCCGGTCGCCGAGACCGGTGAAGCGCACGACCCGGCGCGTGCGCTCGACCAGGGTGACGCCGATCAGCGACTCGAGCTCGCGCAGTCCCGCCGACAAGGTCGATTGGGTCACGAAACAGGCGTCGGCGGCGCGGCCGAAATGGCCATGTTCCTTGAGCGCGACCAGATATTGCAGCTGCTTGAGCGTCGGAAGGTAGCTGCTCATTCATCGAACCCTTCGATTAATGCGCATCCTGTAAGCGGGCAGGGCGATTTTTCCAACCTGGACCACCGACCAGTTGCTGAATCCCCTCTACCACTTGCGGGAGAGGGAAAAATCAGCGGACGGCGCACCTTATGCCTCAAAGCCAGCCGATCGCCCGGCTCAGGCTGTAGAGGCTGGTCAGGGTCAGCACGACGCCGACCATGATCATCAGCGCCTTGGCGGGCACCCGCTTGGCGATCATCGCGCCGAACGGCGCGGCGATGACGCCGCCGACCAGCAGGCCGATCACGGGCTGCAGGAACTCGGAGTCCATGCCCTTGGTGCCGATATTGATCAGGAAGGTGATCGAGATCGCGATCGTCAGGAAGAATTCGACGCTGTTGACGGTGCCGATCGTCGTGCGCGGCTGGGTACCCTGGACGAGCAGATTGGAGGTGACGACCGGTCCCCAGCCGCCGCCGCCGGCCGCATCGAGAAAGCCGCCGACGAAACCCAGCGGCTCGATGATCTTCGCCTCGCGATGCGATTTCGGCGGATAGCGGATGCCGCGGACCAGCAGATAGACGCCGATCGACGCGAGATAGGCCATCACGAACGGACGCGTGATCGCGGCATCGAGCGATGTCAGCACATAGGCGCCGAGCACGCCGCCCAATATGCCCGGGATCAACAGCCGGAAGAACAGCTTCCAGTTCACATTCTTGTGCAGCGCATGGCTGATGCCCGAGACGCCGGTCGTGCAGCATTCGGCGAGGTGGACGCCGGCCGACGCGATCGCCGGGTGCACGCCGAGCACGCTGACCAGCAGCGTCGACGAGATCACACCGAAAGCCATGCCGAGCGCCCCGTCGACCATCTGGGCGACGAAGCCGACCGCGACGAACGCCAGGAGCGAATCCCAGTGCTGGAGTATCCAATCGACCAAATGCGCGCTCCCCTGATGCGGGCGCGGTGCTGCCCGACAGGCCATCAACGCGCAAGACAGTTTCACTATCAATCGACTAGGGTTCTGCTTTCGTACGCATCGGGCCGGCGTGCCTCTGGAAAATCGCGACGGACCGTCATAAATATGCCGGCGACCGCTAGGGAGGGTCGTCTACATGCTGGGTTCGATCGCCTTCTATCTCGATTCGATCAAGGCGCGCGATCCCGCGCCGCGCTCGCGCTGGGAGATTCTCACCTATCCGGGCGTCTGGGCGGTGGGCCTGCATCGCATCGCGCACTGGCTGTTCCGCGGCGAACTCTATCTGCTCGCGCGCGTGGTCAACCATATCGCGCGCTTCCTGACCGCGATCGACATCCATCCCGGTGCGGTGATCGGCGCGAATTTCTTCATCGATCACGGCTTCGTCGTGATCGGCGAAACCGCCGAGATCGGCGACGACGTCACCATCTACCAATGCGTGACCCTGGGCGGCACCAGCCCCGACAACGGCGTTGCCGGCAAGCGCCACCCGACGATCCGCGACGGCGCGATCATCGGTTCGGGCGCGCAGGTGCTGGGTCCGATCATCGTCGGCGCGCGCTCGCGGATCGGGGCGAATGCGGTGGTCACCAGGGACGTGCCCGAAGGCGCAGTGATGGTCGGCATCCCGGCGCGCCAGACGCTGCTCGACGCGAAGGACTATCAGAAGGATTTCGTGCCGTATGGCACGCCGTGCAGCGAGCGCTTCGATCCGGCGACACAGCAGCTCGAACTGCTCAAATGCGAGGTCGAGACCTTGCGCGCCAAGCTGGCGACGCTGATCGAGCAACAGCAGGCGCAGCCGCGGCCGGCGCTCGGAAAGCGTGATCGCGCCTGATGGGTGTCGTCACGCCGTTCCCGGTTTCGCACGGCACGCCGCTGCAAGTCGGGTTCGACCGGGCCGAACTCGCGCGCATCCTCGATCTCTACGGTCGGATGGTCGCGGCCGGCCACTGGCGCGACTATGCGATCGACCTCGGCCGCGAGGCAGCGATCTTCTGCGCCTTCCGCCGCGCGACCGAACGTCCCGAATATCGGATCGAGAAGCGCCCGGCGCTGCGGCAGAAGCAGGGAATCTGGGCGCTGGTCGGCGAGGCGGGCGGCGTGCTCCGGCGCGGGCATGAACTCGGCCCCGTGCTGGCGCCGGTCGAGCGCAAGCTGATGAAGCTGGTCGGGGAATAGCGCGGCTCAGCGCGGGCAGGCCGGCGCGATCGATGCCTGCCAGCGCCGGTCGCCATCCGCGGTCGGGTGCACGCCGTCGAATGTCAGCCCCTCGGCCGATGGCCAGGGCGGAACATAGACCGCGCCGGCCGCAGCGGCGATCCTTGCCAGCGCTTCATTGTCCCGGCCGATCGCCGCCGTCTCGAAAATCTGGCCCCATCGCTTGGCCGGCTCGACCGGCTGGATGCCCATGACGATGATCCGGGGCGCCTTCAACGACGCCAGCAGGTCGCGATACTGCGCTTCCCAGACGTCGTCGGGCGTGCGTTGCGCGATCGCCATGTCGTTGATTCCGACGGCCACGACGACGATCGCCGGCCTGGCGGCCTTGACGATGACTGCCGCCTTTCTCGCCACCTGCGCGGTGGTCGCGCCTGAGATGCCGGCGTTGAACACCGGCAGGCCGCATAAAGTGGTGAAGCTCTGCAGTTCGACGATGCTGTCGCCGAGCACGACGACGCCGCCGGCCGGCTGCTTGACCGCACGCTGGAATACCACGCCGCCGCGTTTCACCATCGCCTCGTCATGCGCAGCGCGATAGCCGGCGCGCCAGGCGAGGCGGATGCCGATACCGGTCGACACAGCCACGATCGCGACCATCGATGTCGCCAGCAATATCGCTCGTGCCTTCACGCTGCCCGGCATATCCGCTGACGCCCGACCCGGCAATCGCGGTCTTGGCGTGACGGGCTCGCTTGACCTAGAGGAGACGGATGACATCGATCATCCCCCCGCTGTCGCCGGTCGCCGGCGTCGACGAGGCCGGCCGCGGGCCGCTGGCCGGACCGGTCGTGGCGGCGGCCGTCGTGCTTTGCCCCAGGGGCATCGAAGGACTCGACGACAGCAAGAAGCTCAGCGCCGCGCGGCGCGAGGCGCTGTTCGCGATCATCGCGGCGCGCTGCCATGTCGGTGTCGGCATCGCCTCGGTCGAGGAGATCGACCGGCTCAACATATTGTGGGCGACGATGCTGGCGATGACCCGCGCAGTCGAGGCGCTGGCCTGCGAGGTGGCGGAAATCCTGGTCGACGGCAATCGCTGCCCGCAATGGCGCTGGCAATCGCGCGCAATTATCGGCGGCGATGCGCTCGTTCCCTGTATCTCGGCCGCGTCGATCGTCGCCAAGGTCACGCGCGACCGGATGATGGTGGCGGCCGATGTCGATTATCCGGGCTATGCCTGGGCCTCGAACAAGGGCTATGGCGCGCCGGTCCATCTCGAGGCTTTGCGCCGGCTGGGGCCGACACCGCTCCACCGCCGCTCGTTCGCCCCAGTGGCGCAGGCGCAGCTCGATTTCGACGTGCCGACCCCTCAGGCCAACGCCAGCGTCATGAATACGCTGTAAGGATCGACGACATAATCGCCGAACGGCGCGCATTCGACGAAACCGTGGCGCGCGTACAGCCGCCGCGCCGGCCGGAACGCCTCCGGCGTCCCTGTTTCCAGACTCAGCCGGCGATAGCCCCGCGCCTTTGCCTCGGCGACGATATGCGCGAGCATCGCCGCGCCGACCCCGCGGCCGAGAAACGCGTCGGCGGTGCGCATCGACTTGATCTCGCCATGCGTGTCGTCGATCGCCTTCAGCGCGCCGCAGCCCGCGATCGCCGAGCCGTCCCAGATCGACCAGAGCGTGATGCCGGGTGCGCGCAAGCCGTCGACCGGCAGGACATGGCAGCTTTCGGGCGGCGAATGTTCGAACATGCTGGCGAAATGATGTTCGAGCAGCGCGGTGATTGCGGCGCCGGTGAGATCGTCCTCGATGATGCGCATGGGGTCCTCGACGGGGTGGAGCGGGCATGATGCCAGCGGCGAAACGATTTTGCGACGAATTGAGTCTTTTCCGGCACACCACAAGGGGTTGCGCGTCTCACCGCGAAAACGACTCCAGATGTCGTGGCGGACTCGTTCCGTTCCGCGCGGTTAATCTCTTCGTCACCATTTTGGTTAACTAAGCTTTGCTTGACCGCGGAGTCCCGCTCGTCAAGGCTTCCTGCCGCAACAACCGGGGGCGGAACGACTATGGGGGTTATCGACAAGGTCCGTGCGCGCGCGGCGGCCGTCAGGGCAGAGCTGCCGCTCGACCGGATACTGATGGACGATTGCATCGCGGCCATGGCCTCGCTGCCCGAAAAATCGATCGACATGATCTTCGCCGATCCCCCCTATAACCTGCAGCTTGGCGGTGATCTCTATCGTCCCGAAGGCGGCCAGGTCGACGCCGTCGACGATGACTGGGACAAGTTTGACAGCTACGCGACCTACGACGCCTTCACCAAGGCGTGGCTGAAGGAGGCGCGCCGGATCCTCAAGGACGACGGCACGATCTGGGTGATCGGCAGCTATCACAACATCTTCCGCGTCGGCGCCGCGATCCAGGACGAGGGCTATTGGATCCTCAACGACATCGTCTGGCGCAAGGCCAATCCGATGCCCAATTTCAAGGGCACGCGCTTCACCAATGCGCATGAAACCCTGATCTGGGCGTCGAAGACCGAAGGCTCGCGCTACACCTTCAACTATCGCGCGATGAAGACGCTCAACGACGAACTGCAGATGCGGTCGGACTGGTCGCTGCCGATCTGCGGCGGACAGGAGCGGATCAAGCGCGGCGGCACCAAGGCACACCCGACGCAGAAGCCCGAGGCCTTGCTCTATCGCGTGCTGCTCGCCAGCACCCGGCCCGGCGACGTCGTGCTCGATCCGTTCTTCGGCACCGGCACCACCGGCGCGGTCGCCAAGCGGCTCGGCCGGCGCTGGATCGGCATCGAGCGCGAGGCGGCCTATGTCGAGGTCGCGATCGAGCGGATCGAGGCGGCTCTGCCGCTCGACGAATCGGCGGTGACGACGATGATGTCGCCGCGTTCGGCGCCCAAGGTGCCGTTCGGCACGATCATCGAGACCGGCCTGCTGACGCCCGGCACCCTGCTGTGCGATTCGAAGCGCCGCTGGCAGGCGGTGGTGCGCGCCGACGGGTCGCTGCACTGCGCGAACGGCGAGGGATCGATCCACAAGCTCGGCGCGATCCTGCAGGGCGCGCCGTCGTGCAATGGCTGGACCTTCTGGCATTATGAGGAAGCGGGCACGCTGAAGCCGATCGACGCGCTGCGGCAACGTTATATTCTCGCGACCGAGCCGTGAGACTGCTGGCGTGACCATGCCCACCCGCCGTCATCCCGGCGAAAGCCGGGACCCATACGCTCCGCATATCCGGAAAGGGCGGTGTTTATGGGTCCCGGCTTTCGCCGGGATGACGGAAAAGGGACGTTTCGGCCCGATCGCCCGCGACGCACCGCGCTGATGACCCGCATCTACCTCAAACCCACCGCCTTCGTGGAGTCGCCGATCGGCCTCGACGGGCAGGTCGAGCGGCTGGCCGGCGGGCTGCTGTGGTTTGCCGGCTATGAGCTGATCCGGACCGAGGGCGGCAGGCGCGTCGCCCAGGCCTTCGTGCCCGTCGAGCGCATCGACACCGCGATCGCGGCGCTGCCCGATGCCCTTGCCGAGGCCGCCACCGCGCTGCGTGCGCGCATCACCGCGCCACGCGCGGCGATCCGGCTGGGCGAGCGGGTCATCCGCTTCGATCAGCCGCAACTGATGGCGATCCTCAACATGACGCCGGACAGCTTCTCCGACGGCGGCCGTCATCTCGACGACGCGGCGGCGGCGGCCGAGGCCGGGGTCGGCATGGCCGCCGAGGGCGCGGCGATCATCGATGTCGGCGGCGAATCGACGCGGCCCGGCGCGCCGACGATCTGGGAGGGCGACGAGATCGCACGCACCATCCCCGTGATCGAGAAACTCGCGGGCGCCGGCACCGCGGTGTCGATCGACACGCGCAAGGCGGCGGTGATGGCGGCGGCGCTGGCGGCCGGCGCGGCGATGATCAACGATGTCTCGGCGCTGCTGTATGACGATCGCGCGGCCGAAATCGTGGCGCGCGCCGGCTGTCCGGTCGCGCTGATGCATTTTCCCGGCACGCCGCAGAATCCGCACGGCAACTCCAGCTATGGCGATGCTTTGATCGAGGTCTATGACTGGCTCGAGGCGCGCGTGGCGGCGGTGGTCGCGGCGGGGATCGCGCGTGACCGCATCATCGTCGATCCCGGCATCGGCTTCGGCAAGGGCGTGCAGGACAATCTCGCAATCCTCAACGGCCTGGCGATGTTCCACGGGCTCGGCTGCCCGCTGCTGCTGGGCGCAAGCCGCAAACGGCTGATCGGTGCGCTCGCCAACGAGGCGCCGGCGGACAAGCGGCTCGGCGGTTCGGTGACGCTGGCGCTGAAGGGCGCCGCGCTCGGCGCGCAATTGCTGCGCGTCCATGACGTCCAGGAAACCCACCAGGCCTTGCGCGTCTGGCGCGGGATGACCGACGCCGGCCTGATGGGCCACCGCGGATAGCGTCGGCGCCGGCAGACTCAGAGCGAATAACCGCCGTCGACCAGCAGATGCGTGCCGGTGATCAACGCCGCATCCTCGCTCAGCAGAAAGGCGATCTGGCCGGCGATCTCCTGCGGCTTGGCATAGCGGCCGAGCGGCGTCGCCATCTTCGCCATCGCGGCGAAGGCCGCCTGCTCGCTGCCGGCATCGGCGACCATCCGGTCGAAGAACGGCATGCCGCGCCACACCGGTGTCTCGACGCCGCCGGGCGCGACGGCATTGACGCGGATGCCGGAGCCAGCGCCCTCCTTGGCCGCGATCTTGGTCAAATGGAGGCAGGCCGCTTTCGACGCACCATAGGCGGCCACGCCGGCCTCTGCCTTCAGGCCGGCCGCGGATGCGACGATGACGATCGCGCCGCCCTTGCCGCCGGCCTCCATCGCCCCCATCGCGGCGCGCAGCGACAGGAAGGCGCCGTCGAGATTGACCGAGAGGATGCGGCGCCATTCGCCGAACTCCAGTTCGGCGATTCGCCCGGCACCCGAGACGCCGGCGTTGATCACGGCGAGATCGAGACCTTCGAGTTCGGGCGTCAGCGCCGTCCAGAACGATTCGTCGGCGACGTCGCCCGGACAGGCGACGGCCTGGCCACAGCTCCGTGCGGCCGCCTCGAGCCGTTCGGCGTCGAGATCGACCAGCACCAGGCGCGCGCCGCGTTCCGCGAGCAGGTGCGCGGTTGCGAGGCCGATGCCCGAGGCCGCGCCGGTGACCAGCGCCGTGCGGCCGGCGAAGCGGCTCATCGCGCGGCGTCGCTGGGGCCGAGGCTGCATTCCGCACCCTCGCTGTCGAGGAATTTGGCGATCTTCGTGCCGTGCACCGCCGTTGGCGGCTGGGTGAAGACGAGGCCGTTCGCCTCGCGCGCTTCATAGGCTCCGTCGATGTCGTCGGCGCGATAGCCGATCTGGGTGCTGCCGGCGGGGTTCGCCGCGCTCGCCGGATGCAGCGCGAGGGTGGTCGGTCCGGTCTCGAATTCGGTCCAGAACGGTGATGCGAAACGCAGAACCAGCCCCAGCCGGTCGCGGTGGAACGCGACCGCCGCATCCATGTCCGCGACATATTTGATGACATAGCCGAGTTGCATGTGATCCTCCCGCGAGTCGTGCGGGACAGCGTCTAGCGCATAGCGTTCATGGCGTCAGCGCGGGCGTCGCTCACGCCGCGTCGCCGATCCCCAGTTCGCCGAGCTTGCGATACAGCGTCGATCGTCCGATCCCCAGCCGGCGCGCGACTTCGGTCATCCGCCCGCGATAATGGCCGATCGCAAGCCGGATGACGTCGGCCTCGATCTCTTCGAGCGGGCGCAGATTGCCGTCGGCGCGATACAGCGCGACGCCGGCGCCGTCGGCATGCGCCGACATCGGCAGCACGGTGACCGAACTCGGCGCCGCCGATTGCTGCGCGATCTGCGGAAAATCGTCGCGGGTCAGCGCGTCGCCGTCGCACAGCACCGCCGCGCGGAACAAGGCGTTCTGCAACTGCCGGACATTGCCCGGCCAGGCATAGTCGCGCAGCAGCGCCATCGCTTCCTCGGTGATGCCCAGGTCGCGCAGGCCCGGTTGCTGCGCGATCCGGCTCATCAGATGGCGGGCGAGCGCGGGGATGTCGCCGCGGCGGTCGCGCAGCGGCGGGATCGTCACCTGCACCACGTTGAGGCGATAATAGAGATCTTCGCGGAAGCGGCCGGCGGCAACCTCGTCGATCAGGGTCTTGTTGGTCGCGGCGATCACGCGGACGTCGACGTCGCGCGTCGCGCGGCTGCCGATCGGCTGGATCTCGCCCGATTGCAGCACGCGCAGCAGCTTGACCTGCGCCTCGAGCGGCAGTTCGCCGACCTCGTCGAGCAGGATGGTGCCGCCCTCGGCATGCTGGAACTTGCCGATATGGCGCTCGAACGCGCCGGTGAACGCGCCTTTCTCATGGCCGAACAGTTCGGATTCGACGAGGTTCTGCGCGATCGCGCCGCAATTGACGGTGACCAGCAATTTCTTCGCGCGCGGCGATGCGGCATGGATCGCCTCGGCCACCACCTCCTTGCCGACGCCGCTCTCGCCCTCGATCAGCACCGGCACGCGCGCGCGCGCGGCTTTGGCGGCGATCGCCAAAGCGGCGCGGAACGACGGCGCCGAACCGACGATCTCGTCGAAACCCAAAGGCGCGGAGATCTTCTCGGTCAGCGGCCGCAACTCGCCGCCGCCACTGCCGGCCGCCACCGCCGCGTCGAGCGCCGCGAGCAGGCGATCGGGCGCGATCGGCTTGACGAGGAAATCGGTGGCGCCCGCGCGCATCGCCTCGACCGCGGTCGAAACCAGCGTGACCGCGGTCATCATCAGCACCGGCAGCGCCGGGCGGCGTTCGCGGATCTCACGAATCAGCGCCGCCGCATCCGATCCCGGTACCCAATGATCGAGCAGGATCGCATCGAGCATCATGCCGTCGCGCGTGCCCAGGGTCGCGATCGCGGTTTCGGCGTCGGGCGCGAAGATCGTGCGCCAGCCGGCACGCGAGGCCAGCGCGGCGACCAGACGGCGTTGCGCCGGCTCGTCGTCGATCAGCATCAGTAACCGCGTTCCGTTGCGCGTCATCCGGACCCCTGCTTCATCCTTGAAAGCCATGCTTAGACCCGGTGGGGTAAAGGCGGGCTTAAGGCTGCGCGGGGTGCCAGATGGCCGGCTGCCGGATGCCAGGCCCCTCCCTGACAGATGAAAGGGTTGAGGGCCGTAGCGGAGCGGACTAAGCAAGGCCCGAATCGGCAATGACAGGGGTGGATATGGCGAGCGACAATGGCGGTGATCTGGGCGCACACGCCCAGACCTATTCGGGCTTCATCGGTTTGCTCAAATGGGGCACCGCGGCGACCGCGGTCGTCGCCATCTGCGTTATCCTGCTGATCTCCAGCTAGGACGCGGCACCATGAAGATCGCAGTCCTCAAGGAGGGGGCGGACGGCGAGCGCCGGGTGGCAGGCACACCCGAAACCGTCAAGAAGTTCAAGGCGTTGGGTGCCGAACTGGCCGTCGAGGCGGGCGCCGGTGCGACCGCGTCGATCGCCGATTCGGCCTATGCCGACGCTGGCGCCGCGGTCGGCGACCGTGCTTCGACGCTGGCCGGCGCCGACATCGTGCTGGGCGTGCAGGGCCCCGATCCGGCGAGCATCGCCGGGATCAAGCCCGGCGCCTGGATCGTCGCCGGGCTCAACCCGTTCGGCGAGCGTGCGCGCGTCGATGCTTATGCGGCGATGGGTCTCGAGGCGCTCGCGATGGAGTTCATGCCGCGGATCACCCGCGCGCAGTCGATGGACATCCTCTCCAGCCAGTCGAACCTGTCGGGCTATAAGGCGGTGCTCGATGCCGCGGCCGAATATGGCCGCGCCTTTCCGATGATGATGACGGCGGCGGGCACGGTCTCGGCCGCCCGCGCCTTCATCATGGGCGTCGGCGTCGCCGGCCTGCAGGCGATCGCGACCGCGCGCCGGCTGGGCGCGCAGGTGTCGGCGACCGACGTCCGCTCCGCCACCAAGGAGCAGATCGAATCGCTCGGCGCCAAGGCGATCTTCGTCGAGGCGGTCAAGGGCATCGAGGGCGAGGGTTCGGGCGGCTACGCGACCGAGATGTCGGACGAGTACAAGGCGGCGCAGGCCGAACTGGTCTCGACCCACATCGCCAAGCAGGACATCGTCATCACCACGGCGCTGATTCCGGGGCGCCCCGCGCCGCGGCTGATCAGCGACGCGCAGATCGCCAGCATGAAGCCGGGCAGCGTGATCGTCGATCTCGCGGTCGAACAGGGCGGCAATGTCGAAGGCGCGGTCGCCGGCGAGGTGGTCGTGCGCCACGGCGTCAAGATCGTCGGCCATCGCAACGTGCCCAGCCGGCTCGCGGCCGATACCTCGGCCTTGTTCTCGCGCAATCTGTTCAACTTCCTCAGCGCCTTCTGGGACAAGGAAGCGGGCAGGCCGGTGCTCGACGAGGAGATCGGCAACGCCGTGCGGCTGACGCAGGGCGGCAAGGTGGTGAACGAGCGGTTGCTGGGGTGATCGCCGGCGCCGCCGGTCGGCACCGTGCCGATCGCGACTGATTATCGAGCGCACGCGCTCAGGGGGCAAATATGGATTTCATCTCGATCCTGTCGATCTTCGTCATGGCCTGTTTCGTCGGCTATTACGTCGTCTGGTCGGTCACGCCGGCGCTGCATACGCCGCTGATGGCGGTCACCAACGCGATCTCGTCGGTCATCATCGTTGGTGCGCTGATCGCCAGCGCGGCCGGCGGCTCGGCGACGTCGAAATGGCTCGGCCTGATCGCGGTGGTATTCGCCAGCGTCAACATCTTCGGCGGCTTCGCGGTCACCGAACGGATGCTGGCGATGTACAAGAAGAAGGAAAAGTGATGCGCCGCGGGGGGGGATTTCGCCATGCATGAGGCAACACCAGTCAATCCATGGGTCGCTCTGGCCTATCTGGTCGCCGGAGTCTGCTTCGTGCTGGCGCTGCGCGGCCTGTCGAGCCCGGCGACGAGCCGGCGCGGCAACCGGCTCGGCATGTTCGGCATGGGGCTGGCCGTCGTCACCACGCTGGTGACGCACGAGATCGCCAGTATCGTCGAGATCCTGATCGCGATCGCGATCGGCGGTGCCGTCGGCTTCGTCACCGCGCGGCGGATCGCGATGACCGCGATGCCGCAGCTCGTCGCCGCCTTCCACTCGCTGGTCGGCATGGCCGCGGTGCTGGTCGCGGCCGCCGCCTTCCTCAATCCCACCGCTTTCCACATCGTCGGCGGCGACGGCGAGATCTTCTCGGTCAGCCGGATCGAGATGGGCCTCGGCATCGCGATCGGCGCGATCACCTTCTCGGGATCGGTCATCGCCTTCCTCAAGCTCAACGGCAATATGAGCGGCGCGCCGATCATGCTGCCGGGCCGGCACGTGATCAATCTCGCGACGCTCGCCGGCATCCTCGGACTGATCGGTTATTTCCTGACCGATCAGAGCCAGTGGGTGTTCTGGACGATCACCGCGCTGAGCTTCCTGATCGGTTTCCTGCTGATCATCCCGATCGGCGGCGCCGACATGCCGGTCGTGGTGTCGATGCTCAACAGCTATTCGGGCTGGGCGGCGGCGGCGATGGGCTTCACGCTCGGCAACACCGCGATGATCATCACCGGCGCGCTCGTGGGTTCGTCGGGTGCGATCCTCAGCTACATCATGTGCCGCGCGATGAACCGCAGCTTCATCAGCGTGATCGCCGGCGGCTTCGGCGCGGCGCCCGACGCGGGCGGCGGCGCGGCCAAGACCGACCGGCCGTGGAAGCGCGGTTCGGCCGAGGACGCGGCGTTCCTGATGAAGCAGGCCGAAAGCGTCATCATCGTCCCCGGTTACGGCATGGCCGTGGCGCAGGCGCAGCATGCGCTGCGCGAGATGGGCGACGTGCTGAAGAAGGAAGGCGTCTCGGTCAAATATGCGATCCATCCGGTCGCCGGCCGCATGCCGGGCCACATGAACGTGCTGCTGGCCGAGGCCAATGTGCCCTATGATGAAGTGTTCGAGCTCGAGGACATCAACTCCGAGTTCGCGCAATGCGACGTCGCCTTCGTGATCGGCGCCAACGACGTGACCAACCCGGCGGCGAAGACCGACAAGACCTCGCCGATCTACGGCATGCCGGTGCTCGATGTCGAAAAGGCCAAGACCGTCTTGTTCGTCAAGCGCTCGATGGGCGGTGTCGGCTATGCCGGTGTCGACAACGACGTGTTCTACATGGACAATACGATGATGCTGCTCGCCGATGCCAAGAAGATGGTCGAGGACATCGTCAAGAACATGGCGCACTGATCCAAAACACCCTCTCCCGCAAGCGGGAGAGGGTAGATCACGGCTCACGCCTGAGCGGTCTCGATCTCGTTGGCATCGGTATCGCAGGTCTTCTCGGCTTCGCCCCTGGCCGCGATCTCGTCGTACAGCGCGGCCTGTCGCGCGCGCAGTTGCGCGCCGATCGCGTCGAGATCGAGCTTGCCGGCGGCATGCGCCGCCTTCGCGTCCCCGAACAGATCCGCGTCCTCCTCGTCGATATGGTGGACGGTCTCTTCGCCCAGCACATGGACCTTGGACGTGTAGAGTTCCTCGCTGCCGTCGAGATTCTCGAGTTCGGCGACGATGCGCTTGCCCGACTGATGCTCGACCAGCCCCTCGTCGACCTCGTCGGCACCGATCACCGGCTTGAGCGCGGGATAGAGGATCTCCTCCTCGATCGTCATGTGCACCGCCAGCCGCATGCAGAGTTCCTGCGCGATCGCCACCAGCGCGCTGCCTTCGGCCTTCTCCGCCTTGTCGAACAGCGTGCGGAACACGTGATGCTCGTCCTTCAGCAGGCGGATCGCGAGCGGATCGTCGTCCTTGACGACATGATCGCCCTGGGTGTTGCGCTTGGCATAATCTCCGGACATTGCGATGCTCCCTGCGGTTCGACGAAGGAACGAGGGCAGCGCCGGCCGGTTCCTTCGGGCCGATCGGGGGCCGATCGTGGGGATGGGGACATGGAAACCGACCGGGACGACGATTGGGGGCACGAACTGCTGATCGTGGCGGATACGCCATGGTCGGTGGCCGCCGCGCGATCGGCGGCGGAGGCGGCCGGCATTCCGCCGCTGGGGAGGATGGCGATCGCGGCGGCGGCGGACTGGCTGACCGAACGGCCCGGCATCGACGCGGTGCTGGTCGAGATCGCGACGGATGGCGGCGCCGCGATGGACGCCTTGCTCGATCTTGTCGATCGGCGTGTGCGCAGTGGCCGGCTTGCGGCGGTCGTGACGCTGTCGCCCGAGCTGATCGATCCGGTGACCGCGCGGATCTCGCCGGGCGTGGCCACCCTGCTGTGCGATCCCGGCACCGTCGAGCGCGTGGCGGCGCTGCGGCTGGCATTGGCGCTGCGCGACCACGGGCCAGGCGCAAATGTCGCCGAACGCGGCGATTCCGGTGCGACGATGCGGCTGCGGGCATTGAGTGCCGAGGCGGGCCGGATCGCCGAGGCACTGGCCGAAATCGCCAATGAGCGCGATGGTCTGGCCAGGCGGGCACCGTTGCGGCTGCGCGACGCCGCGGTGGATTTCGTGGCGACGGCCTCGCCCGACGCGCCCTCGATTCGCCGGATGATCGCCCAGCGCCGATTGCGCGATCGCTTTTTCGAACCGGGCCTGTTCGAAGAGCCGGAGTGGGATATGCTGCTCGACCTGATGGCGGCGCGGATCGAAGGCAAGACGGTTTCGGTCTCCAGCCTCTGCATTGCCGCAGCGGTTCCCCAATCGACCGCCTTGCGGGCAATCGGCGGAATGACCGCGGCCGGTCTGTTCGAACGTCATCCCGACCCCGGCGATGCCCGGCGCGTCCTGATGCGGCTCTCGGACCCGGCGGCGGCAGCGATGACGCGCTATCTCGCGGCGATTTCCTGAATGGCGATGCCCCGGAATCGCCGATGACGTTTTCATACAATACGGCGATCCGCCGGTCATCCATGGCAGCCGGTTGTCTTTTTGATGCCGCTTTCGCACGCACGATGAAAGTCAGGCCGTTTTTTGCCCGGTTCATCGCGGGCGGCCGCGGATGGGCTGTTTTTTGCCACCCGCCTGCTGTTAGGCCTCGATCCAGCGGGACGATCAGGATTGCCGGGTCCGATCGTGGCGGGCCCCCCACCGCGCGTCTGCGAACCGATTCCCCCCAATCCTTCGGTTCCACCGCTCCGGCAATTTTTCTTGCGGCCATGTCCGCGGCCGCGGGTTTCCGCGCATTGCCCCGGACGCCGGCGGCGTTCATAAGCCCGTCGCTGCCGCACAGGCAGTGCTGCAAAGGCGTCGGGACCGTTTATGGCTGAGCGATTCGAGCGGCACCGTCAGCCATGGACCAGCGACGAAATCCAGAAGCTGCACACGCTCGCCAAGAAGGGCATGCCGCTGAAGGCGATCGCCAAGGCACTGACGCGCAGTGAGGAATCGGTCAAGGACAGGGCGAAGGCCGATAGTCTCGGCATCGCCAGGCTGCGCTGACGGGGCCATTCGTGCCGACGGGGCTAAGCGACTGAAATGTCAGGAACGATATGCTGCGATGCACAAAAAGCTTGCGTAGCGGTACTTCAGCTTCCACTATAGACATATGTCAAGTAAGCTTATCCTCGAAGCCATTGCGTGCCAGACCTGCTTCACCGCCACCTATAACCGCATGTCGGTCAAGCTGGCGCCGCACATCCTCTACACCCGCCACGGCGAGCTTTATGTCGATGCCGTGACGATGGCGCGCGACGGGCGTATTCCCGCTGAAGCGAAGATCGGCGCGTTCAAGCTGACCGGATTGACCGATCTGGCGCTGGTCGAAGCGCAATTCCGCCCGCAGCCGGTGTTCGATCCGCGCGAACAGAAATATGAAGGGACGACCGTGTTCGCGGTGGAAGTCGCCTAAATCCCGCGCCCTGAATCTGAAGCGACCCTTTCGGAGTCGCGTGGCTTGCCCGCGCGCTCCGGATTTGGCATGGCGCGCTCTCCCGCAAGGGGGCGCTTAGCTCAGTTGGTAGAGCATCTCGTTTACACCGAGAGGGTCGGCGGTTCGAGCCCGTCAGCGCCCACCATCGATGTCCTGTAATATGGATGTCCTGCAAATATCGATGTCCTGCAAATAGGGTGGCCGATCGCCACGCATCGCGGCATGAAGGGCCGGTGCTTCCGAAACGTCGGTGCGCCATCCGGGGAGAATGCGTGATGAAGCTGTTCGGGTCTTCGATGTCGCCCTTCGTGCGCAAGGTGCTGGCCTATGCCGCCGAGAAGGGGATCGCACTGGAGCTGGTGCCCGCGGGCATGGGGCAGGGCGGTCCCGAGTTCGAGGCGGCGAGTCCGTTCCGCAAGATGCCGGGTTTCAGCGACGGCGATTTCTGCATCTCCGATTCGACCGCGATCATTATTTATCTCGAGGCGAAATTTCCCGAGCCGGCGCTGATCCCGGCGGAGCCGCGGGCGCGGGCGCGCACGATCTGGTATGATGAATTCGCCGATACGATCCTGATCGCGTGCGGCGGCAAGATGTTCTTCAACCGGCTGGTCGCGCCGCGCTTTCTCAAGCTGCCGGGCGATACGGCGGCGGCCGACGCGGCGGAAGCGAGCGAACTGCCGCCGATCCTCGACTATCTCGAAAGGATCATCCCCGAATCGGGCTTCCTCGTCGAGGACCGGCTGACGCTCGCCGATCTTTCGGTCGCCAGCCCGTTCGTCAATCTCGACCATATCGGCGTGGCGCTCGATGCGGCGCGCCATCCGCGCACCAAGGCCTATGTCGACGCGATCCTGGCACGGCCGAGCTTCTCCGGCTGGGTGGCCAAGGAGAAGGCGTTTCTGGCGGCCTGAGCGGGGCGGCTGATCGCGAACGGCGGGTGTGACTTGCAGCGACCAGGAGTTCCGTTGCGGCGACGAACGCCACGATGACGGCACGCGCCCAGGCCTGGATCTTGTCCCGCATTGCGGCATTTGCCCGCCGCGCACAGCATCGGCAAGCAGCCGGAAGTGTCGCGATTCAGTAACGTCCGCCCGCTATTCTATGCCGTGACGGTCGCTAGCAACCAGACTGAAGCTTTTTTGCAACAGTTTCGGATTTTGTGCGCTTGCGTTGAAACCTCTCGAAGGGTAGTGAGTTTGACCTGTTCGAGTGACACTGAAGAAAGGGGATTTATATGCGGAAGCTAGCCATCGCTATGGCGCTTGCCTCCACTGCTCTTGCCACACCCGCGATGGCGAGGGACGATGCGTGGTACATCGGCGTGGAATCCGGCGTCATGCTGGTTGAAGATATCGATCTCGACATCGGTGGCATCAAGGACGTCGCCACCGTCGATACCAAATATGGTTTCGATGTCGATGGCCTGATCGGCTATGATTTCGGCATGTTCCGGGCTGAGGCCGAGGTCGGCTACAAGCACGCGCTCGTCGACGAAATCACTGCGGTTGCGCCGGGCATTCCCCGCGGACCCTCCGGTGATCGTACGACCGGCAACTTCCCGGGTGCGGCGGGTTCGGTGTCCGCGCTCAGCTTCATGGTCAACGGTCTGCTCGATTTCGGCGGCGAGGACGACGGCCTGGCCGGCTTCGTCGGCGGCGGCGTCGGTGTGGCCCGCGTCAAATATGACGGCCTGATCATCCAGCGCCCCAACGGCGGACCTTTCCTCGACGATTCGGACACCGGCTTTGCCTGGCAGGTCATCGCGGGCGTTCGCGCTCCGCTGACCGACAATATCGATGTCGGCGTCAAGTATCGCTTCTTCAACGTCGACAATGTCGATCTCGTCGGCCGTCGCGATGGCCTCGATTATCAGAGCCGCTTCCGTTCGCACAGCTTGCTCGGCAGCTTCATCTACAACTTCGGCGCGCCTGCGCCGGTCGTAGCCGAACCGCCGGCGCCGACGCCGCCGCCGCCCGAGCCGACCCCGCCGCCGCCCGTCGTCGAGCAGGTCTGCACGCCTGGGCCGTACATCGTGTTCTTCGAGTGGGACAAGTCGGACATCACGCCTGAAGCGGCGTCGATCCTCGACAATGCGGTCACCGCTTATGGCAATTGCGGCCAGGCTTCGGTCATGCTCGCCGGTCACGCCGACCGTTCGGGTTCGGCCAAGTACAATGTCGGCCTGTCCGAGCGTCGTAACGCCTCGACCCGCGCCTACCTCGAATCGCGCGGCATTCCGAGCGGCGTCATCTCGTCGCAGGCCTTTGGCGAGAGCCAGCCGCGCGTCGAGACTGCCGACGGCGTCCGTGAGCTTCAGAACCGTCGGGTGGAAATCACCTACGGTCCGGGTTCCGGGAGCTAATCGACCCGGGCCTTCGGGTTCGACACGAAAAATCGGGAGCCGGTCGCAAGACCGGCTCCCCTTTTTTGTGCCCGCGGCGCCGCTTCCTCATCCCGCATTCACCGTTTAAGGCGCAGCAGCGCGAGCGCTCGCCGATGCCGGCGGGCAGGGAATAATGATCCGGCACGGTTCCGGTCCATCATGCGATGGGCTGGCGCGGCCGGCACTGCGAGGACGTATCGAGCGTGAAGATCGTGATGATCGGGGCCGGCTATGTCGGCCTGGTGTCGGGGGCCTGTTTCGCCGATTTCGGCCATGACGTGATCTGCATCGACAAGGATGCGGCGAAGATCGCCGATCTCGAGGCCAACCGGATGCCGATCTACGAGCCCGGCCTGGCGCAACTGGTGAAGACCAATGTCGAGTCCGGCCGGCTTGCCTTCTCGCTCGATCTCGCTGCCTCGGTTGCTGATGCCGACGCGATCTTCATCGCGGTCGGCACGCCGTCGCGGCGCGGCGACGGCCATGCCGATCTCAGCTATGTGTTTGCCGCCACGCGCGAGATCGGCGCGGCGCTGACCCGTCCGGCGATCGTCGTCACCAAGTCGACCGTTCCGGTCGGCACCGGCGACGAAGTGGAGCGGATATTGCGCGAGGTCGCGCCCGGGATCGACGCCTGCGTCGTCTCCAACCCCGAATTCCTGCGCGAGGGGGCCGCGATCAGCGATTTCAAGCGGCCCGACCGGATCGTGATCGGCACCGTCGACGATCGCGCCCGCGCGGTGATGCGCGCGATCTACCGGCCGCTCTACCTCAACGAGGCGCCGTTGCTGTTCACCGCGCGGCGGACCGCCGAGCTGATCAAATATGCCGCCAACGCGTTCCTCGCGACCAAGATCACCTTCATCAACGAGATCGCCGACCTGTGCGAGCAGGTCGATGCCGACGTGCAGGATGTCGCCCGCGGCATCGGCCTCGACAAAAGGATCGGATCGAAATTCCTGCACGCCGGACCCGGCTATGGCGGCTCCTGCTTCCCCAAGGACACGCTGGCGCTGCTCAAGACCGCCGAGGATCATGAGACGCCGATGCGGATCATCGAATCGGTCGTGCAGGTCAACGAGCAGCGCAAGCGGGCGATGGGGCGCAAGGTGATCCAGGCCGCGGGCGGGGACGTCCGCGGCAAGCGGATCGGCGTGCTCGGCCTGACCTTCAAGCCCAATACCGACGACATGCGCGATGCGCCGGCGCTGGCGATCGTCCAGACCCTGATCGACGGCGGCGCGACCGTTCGCGCTTATGATCCCGAGGGCATGGCCGCGGCGCGGCCGCTGCTGCCGGAGGTCGAGCTGGTTCGCGATGCCTATGCCGCCGCCGAGGGTGCCGACGCGCTGGTGATCGTGACCGAGTGGGACGTGTTCCGCGCGCTCGACCTGTGCCGGCTGGCCGCCCTGATGGCACGGCCGGTACTGGTCGACCTGCGCAACATCTATCCGCCTGCCGATGCGGTCGCGGCGGGTTTTACCTATAGTTCGGTCGGTCGTGGATCGATTCGGCAGTCTGCGGGTTTGTCGACCGACGACGGGTTGTTGTTGGCGGTAGCGGAAGGCGTGGCGGACGGTTAATATCAGGACGTCCGGCGCGGAAGCGAGTCGGTACCGGGTCGCCCGGTCGAGGTTCGAGCCATATAAAAGTTGCGCAACCAGCATTTATATGGCATTGCAGCATAGATCGAGCACGGCAGACGAATTACAAAAGGGAGTCAGATATGAGTTTAACGAAGATCTCCACGGCGGTTGCGGTGGCTCTGGCGCTTTCGTCCACACCCGTTCTGGCTTCCAGCCAGGCAGTCCGTGCGTCCAGCTCTTCGCTGTCCGCGCAGTCGGTGGGCGTTGCCAAAGCCAGCGCACGCAAGGCCACCCTGCTTCAGCAGGCCAATGGCGCCAAGACCAATGGTGTAGTCCTGGGTATTGTCGCTCTGGGTCTCGCCGTCACCGCGGTCGTGATCGCGTCGGACGGCAATGACGGCCCGACCAGCCCGTAACAGGCTTCGGCCTGGTGCTTCTAAATGGCGGCCTTCGTGGCCGCCATTTTTTTGCGCGCGCTCGCGGGCTGGGTCGTGCCAAGTCCGCTATTTATCGTTTTAATCGAGTGGTTTGATCAGGCCCCGGTAGCACGGGCAACGGTCACGGGTGGCTTCTTGTCCAGCGGAAAGCTGGGTGACACTTGAGACCAGTTACATGGGTGACAGATTCGAAGGGTGGGCGTGCCCGCGAGCGGGCACGCCCACCCTTCGAAGCCGCTTCTTTTCC